>Ga0315280_10001187_pt1 | contig 45741 bp, 46 predicted proteins | sample YL17G06_40_MG_FD_203697 | JGI IMG/M metagenome (GOLD analysis project Ga0315280, IMG submission 203697) | Sediment microbial communities from Yellowstone Lake, YNP, Wyoming, USA - YL17G06_40 | ecosystem: Environmental > Aquatic > Freshwater > Lake > Sediment | place: USA: Wyoming | collected... | reverse complement strand
AGACCCGGTGACTCTCTTCCGCATCGGCCTTATTACGATGCCTGGCCATGACCAGGAATGAGTGAAGTTTTTTCTCTCCGTTACGTGCCACACCCAAGGGATTAAGCTGGCAGCGGAGGAAAGCCCTGGCTTGAGCAGACCAGCGATGCGAGAATGTCTGGCGAACTCCGGGCAGGTAACCATCGACAATGGTCGCGATGCGGTTCTTGTGGGCTGTGATATAGTCCTCCAACCGTTTCCGCTGGCGGGTAAGGCGTAAGAGGGCATGCGTTTCCGCTGGCGCCAGATAGAGTTCATCCAGACGCTCAGGGTCGATAAAAGGCATCTTAGCTAGGGTGAGAGCATCAATGCGGTCGCTCTTGGCCGAACTCCGTAGGTAACGGCGTAAGGCAGCCACTTTTTGCCCTTTAGCTTTTACGAGACGGCAATCGGGATGTTGCGACTTCAAATATGCCGCTACCATTAGCCACGACAGCCCGGCAGGCTCAAAGACCACGATAGGGTTTGAGCCGTCCCGGAAAATGCGCTGCGCCAAGGTGGCCAATCCCTCGGATGTTGTGTAGAAGCTGAAGGCATCACAGACCTGCGCCTTCTCATCCAGGCAATAAACCCTGTGCCGTCCCTTGTGAAGATCAATACCCACGCTGTAAATCATTAGCTCCTCCTTATCACGTATTCGGGTTCGGTGGGTCATTGGCCGGGCCCTCTGCCCATTCATGCCACTTGATACGGGGCTAATCCAGCAATGACTACCCCAATTTCCTTAAGCGGGCCACCTGAGGGCCGGCAGGCAATCAGAACGGCGGGGCAGCTATGCTCCCCAGACAATTGTGCACCTCACCGGAACCCGTCAGGCTTATTCTACCCGCCATGAAATCACCCTGCCACCTACCATCATCAGGGATAATATACATGACATTTGTTACCCCGTTACGTCAGTGGTGAGTGAGCCTGGGGGTCAGTTCCCGAACTATTGTTTGAGAAGAAGGGGCTAATTCCGGCGCTACGATGCTTGCTAATACTGTATTCACTACAACCAAGAGCAAATGGTAAAATGCTGTCAGAGAACGAATGACGTAGGCATTAACAGAGGGAGGAACAAAATGCGTGAAACTTACATGCGTATTCATCATATGGCCACTCCGACAGGTGAGTTTTTAAACATAAATTGTCCCCACTGCGGCAAAGAAATTGAACTCACGGCTAAACTTCTACCTGACAATGACATGGTTGTGTTGAGCTATGGAGGCGACGAAGAACACGCTGAGACAGGTCATCATATCAAAAAGACTTAAGCTGGGCAGCAGCTTTGCTGAAATAAGAAGTAAAATAGAGACCGATTCGAAATACGCGGGTCTAAAGAATCTGTGCAGGTTTAGGCCTGAGGAAAATGAGCTTGCATACCGCACCGAGAAAATATACCCCAACCGTTGTGAACACCCCAAGCGTATCCCAATACTCTTCCTTTTTAGCAATCCGCACCCTGACTCAGTTGCATGCGGATTATTCCTATCAGAACCACACTCACGCAGTTTTTGGCAGAGGTTATCAGAAATTAACAAGGATTATCTCCAGTTCCCACAGGGGGCAGTCAACCTAGAACACTGGGAAGAGTCTATCCTTAAACTAAGAGAAATAATGCTCAAAGGTGATTATAAGAGTCCTTTTCTCCTTTATTTCCACTGTCTATATCCGATTCCAACAAGTAAACCGAAAGATTTAAGGGGACTTTTTAAGTCAGCACCGCATATTTGGAAAGAAATTAAAGTGTCTTCTAACCGGGAGCTATTCAAATTAACCAAAAACGAACAAATCAAGCATATTGTAGTGTTCAATGTGGGGGTGTTTCGGACAATAACTAAGACTAAAGTAAAAGGGTGGGGTAAGAAAGACGCTGCAGAGGAGTTTTTAAAGAGCGGAAATAAAGAAAGGTACTGGGGAGTGGATTCAAATGGTGCGCATATCTACCTCAGCCTACACACAAGAGCAAAAAACTGGAAAGATGGCAAAGGGCAGTACTACTTCACCCGGTTTCTTGACCTTATTTTCACGAGAATTAAAGAGACTATTTAGCGGTAATGGTCATTACAACTGGTGGCTCTGTAATACATGCGGGGGAATGATTTGGAAAAAGACCGAAGAAGTTGCGGTCAGCGCAGAAAGCTACTTACTCGGTGTACTGTCTGATGAACGAACGCCTGGAGGCGAGCTCATAGGCCTGAATATCCTCTGGCCTAACATCATCAAGGACATAGCCGACAATGGATAGTCCTTAGTGTTCGCAAGAAGGAACGTAGAACAGAGCGCGTCGACGCTTCGTTTAACATTCCTCGGTTTTGTTCAACTCGCTACGGCAAACAAAAAGTCATAAGGTAAAATTTCAAGAACTAGCTAGTATATGTCCCCCTCCTGGTACGACGAGAAGCGTTCAAACAAGATGAAAGTCCTTTTGAAGCTTAGTAGCTGGGAGCCGGTAGCGGAGATGTCTTGACAAGTGTATACAATTGGTATACACTACTAAATAAGGGGGATTTCTAGTGCTGCGTATCGAATCCCTGGAAATTGATGACCTCGTACTGGACAAGATTGAGTCTAAGCACAGGGTTACTTTTGAGGAGGTAGAGGAGGCCTGTCTATCAGAGAAACGGTATGTCAGGAGAAGCAGGTAAGGGTTATATAAGCTTTTCAGCCAGACGGCAGCTGGACGCTATATCCTAGTGGTACTGGTAAATCTAGGAAGAGGCTGCTGGAAGATAGTCACTGCTAGGGAAATGACTGATAGCGAGAGGCGGCTCTACAGCAAAGCAACTGGAGGTAAGTAAGATGGCTGATATAGATAAAGAAGTGGAGAGAATTGAACAGGGCGATGCTTGGAATGAGAGTGATGAGGTAGTGCGTGTAGAAGTCAAGAAACCGATGGACAAGGTGATTCCGGTTCGGCTCCCGGCAGACAAATGGGAGCAAGTCAGGCAAGAGGCAAGGGAGCTGGGCATTGGTCCCACCACTCTTGCTCGCATGTGGATTTTGGAGCGCTTGCGGCAGCGAGTGAAGGCATAGACCAAACCGGTGCGGGGATCTCTGAGCCTTCTTCGGGTGTCTTGCTACACATTCCAAGCTATTGTTCAGTCCGGTGTGCTTCTTTCATATTGGTACCGGCTTTCCATAGCTAATCCGGTTTTGAGCCAGCAGCCTGGGTCGGTCGCCATCATGTCACCAGTTTCCTCGTAGGCCCTACCTCGGCAACCAGAGCTGGTTGTTTTATAGGAGCACTTCCTACATTAATCTTTGAGTGATTCTCTTTGGCGTAACCGAGCCAGTATGGGTGGGTTTTCCCAAATAGTAACCATGCTCTGCTCTCTGATATTGCCGAGCTTGGCTTGAAGTAACATGCATGGATTTACTTCTCCATTGCATTGAATCATGACATAGCCCATCGGCATGCCATTGGCGCCAATACCGGAGGGGAAATAGGTTCAGTTATGGCGGCGGCCGTCATGCCGGCCATCGTGGCCGGTATGGGTATCGGTCCGCTTCCGTAGAACGTAAGCTACCCCCTTCTTCAGTCAGGGGGGTAGCATAGTCTCTTAACAAGTTGAGTCTTTGGAGCTTAATTTGCTGATAAAACCACACTAAATGCCTGGCACACATCCTGGAGCTCGTACTATTAGGACGGGAACACAGACAGAACGAATAAGACGATCAGCGACACTGCCCCATACCCAGCGGCTTATTCCCGACCGTCCGTGGGTGGCAATAACGACCAAGTCAACATCATTCTTGCTGGCAAAGTCACTAAGGACCTCGGCGGCCTTACCATAGATTACATCCGCTTTGGCATTGACACCAGCCTTTACGAGTTGAGCTACAATTTCTTTCAGGTACTTCCCAGCTTCTACCTTGTTATGAGTTTCAAAGGCTTTCAATTGTTCCATGGACATAATCTCCGCCACTTTTCTACCGTAGGGTATTGTAATGGGCTCAACTGCTCGCACAAGCAATACCTCGGGGCTAGACTCACATCCTTTAATCACCGTTTCTACGTGCGGAAGCACACACTCAGCTAACTTTGAGCCATCCAACGGAACCATAATCTTCTTATACATCGCCTCTCATTTCCTTTCTCGGCATTACTGTTAGTTCCTTCCATACGCTGGTTACATTCTTGAGAACTGTACTTTGGGCTACTTCTTTGTTTCCTCCTTTGTGGAAGGATCCTCCAAGGCTGGTGCTTCTTCTGACTCCTTCTTGGGAAGAACGATAGAAAGTACTACAGAACCCACTAGGATCGCTATCACTACTCCTAAAGAAACTAACACCGGTATTGGAAATATATCGCTGAGTAACATCTTGACTCCCACAAAGGCAAGGACGATACAGACACCGGTTGAAAGGTAACGGAAGAGGTAAAAAAGCCCGGCAAGGGCAAAGAAAAGAGCTCGTAGACCTAGAATAGCAAAAATGTTAGAGCTATAAACAATAAGAGGGTCAAGGGTAACGGCTAATACAGCCGGAACCGAGTCCGTAGCGAACATTATGTCCATGGTCTCAATAGCTACCAGGACAATGATAAGGGGCGTGGCAAAAAGCACTCCATTTATTCTCTTAAAAAAGTTGGCACCCTCATACGCTGGTGCGACACGTACGACTTTTCGGACGAACCGGACCACTGGGTTCTTTTCTGGCTGAACCTCCTTTTCCTTTTGCGTTATCAGCTTTATGCTGGTGTAGATAAGGAAAGCCCCCAAGACATAGATAAGAAAATGAAATCTCGAAATCAACCCAATCCCAGCAAAGATGAATATTCCCCGGAAGAATACGGCACCAAGAATCCCCCAGAGTAAGACCTTCCGCTGCGCCTCACGGGGCACAGCAAAATACGTGAAAATCGCCAAGAAGACAAAGAGATTATCCACACTCAGGGAATACTCGATCAGATAGGTAGTAGTGAACAAAAGCCCCTTGTCTCGTCCCAGATAGAAATATAGAACGACATTAAAGATGAGGGCCAAGGCGACCCAGAACCCGACCAGTTTGAGGGCTTCTTTGACAGGAATAACATGAGCTTTGCGCTGGAAGACAAATAAATCAAGGGTAAGTGCCACCACAAAGATAACTGCGAAAATTGGCCAGAGGTAGGTTTCGTTCATTATGGTTTCACCCCCATTCTATTAAACAACATCATCGCTTTCTTCTTACTATGGACCCTAATTGTGAAATGAGTGTCGAAATCTACTAAACTAGCGATTGTAACAATTTTGCTCAGGTAAAGCAAATGTAGTGAGACGTTGATGAGAGATAAAAACACAATCTGGACGACTGTGCAATGGTGAACTGAAAGGCATAATCAGGAAAGGCGGGATGCCACTTGTCCGATTACAGCTGAGGCTACCCACACGGGAGGGGGAGGTGAATATGTAAGCCAGTGGGAGAAAAGGTAAACGCCCCTGGTACCCTGAGTTGCCGACTTCCGTTCTTCATAGTGATTTGCCTTGGGTCTCTAATTTCCCTTTTCTGTCGGCACTTGCTCCCCTTGCTGATTTCCCCAGTGACTTGCCAAAGTCCTTAACCGCACCACACTTGATGCAGCGCCCGACATCATATCGATCTATGACCCAATAGTGAATGCACTGCTCACGAGGGGAAAGACTAGTAGGGTAGCTGACTTCTGAACCTTGACGAGGGTTTTGCCATCTACCTCATCTACGTAGTAGTGCCTTTCTAAGTTTTTCCTTTTGTTCCGTAGTCCAGTGATAACCTAGAGCATTGGTATTTCCCCGGCGAGATTCACTCTGCTTCCTCCTGTATTCCGGGTCTTGCCACAAGGTTAGTGCTACCTTTCTCATCCTTTCTCGTTCCTCCTCCGGTGTTTCAGCCCGAAACTTCTTGCGTGACCTGGACTGTATCTCTTTCCATCTCTCCGGATTTGCTTTCTGCCATGCTAGGCACCTCTTTTTGTGCTCCGCCTTCTCTTCTGGGCTTAGAGTCCTATACCAGTGTATTCTTCTATACTGGCTGCACTCTCTACAGAACCTTTGATAGCCACGTGGGCGTAGCTTGCCGCACAGCTCACACCTTCTTATCTGGGCAATAAGTGACGGTATTTGTCTAACCTGCTCCTCGGAATAAAGCCAGAAGCCGTCAGGCCTTATTGGCTTAGTTATGTCTTCTTTTCTCAGCTGGACAAGCCACATCACCGGGTATCCCAGTTTAATCGCAACCGCGTTTTCAGGCAGTAACCCATGTTGTGAGGGGCTATATTCAGCTAAAACCTGCCTCACCGCCTCATGGCTTCTGCCAAGCATCTGCCCCAGCTGCCTGAGACTCTCACCTTTATTTCTCTCACGGATAAGTAGCTCTATACAGTCTAGTGACACTCTATTCGCTTTAGCGTGTTCCAGAGTCTTTTACATATCACTATAGCTTTACGAACCGGGAAAGCGGCATGCCACCTGCCGGATTTCAGTCAGGGCTCCCCTAACCGGAGGGGATGGAGGCGATTTAAGCTGCCTAGCTGAAAAAGGTAGAAAGACCTGCAGAGCCCGCCCGCATACTTTAAAGTTTGCCGATTCTAAATAACTTACCTCCACAAACGGGGCACGTGCCTTGCACTGCCGGTCTATCGTTCTTCATAGTGATTTGCTTTGGGACTTTAATTTCCCTCTTTTGTTGGCACTTCATACAATAAGCTGTTGGCATGATGGGCTCCTCCTATGAAAGCATAGTGCAAGTTTTTTAATTGCCAATTTATCTTGTTACCTGTAACCCCCTTCCACAGCTATATTTTTGTTCGTGGTCATCCTCCTATCCGTAAAGGCAAAGCCTCCACATAATAACCTCTGACCCCGGCCCCCTAACCTTTCACACAGCTCGATGCTCTAGCATTAGCTAGGCGCGGGGTGTAGCGCGCATGGTTTGGGACCATGATGTCGGAGGTTCAAATCCTCTCACCCCGACCAATACTATTTGTTTCCCCTTATCATCAGGGAGGTGGCTTACTACTTCATAAGGCTGGGGAGAAATAGAGCGACTTGGGGGAAGGCTACCAGTATAACCAAGGAAACTATACAAGCGGCAAGATAGTAACTCACCCCTTTGAAGATAGTCTCAAGAGGTATATCTGGAACTAATCCCTTGACAACAAATACATTTACACCGACTGGTGGGGTAATCGCTCCCGTGGTTGTTACCATCATTAATATTATCCCAGTCCATATCGGGTCATAACCCAGAACTATAAGCAGCGGGAAGAAGATAGGGATGGTGACTACCAGAAATCCCAGGGCATCCATAAGGCAGCCACCGATAAGATAGATGAACAATACTATTGCCAAAATACCAACGGGGGGTAGGGGTAGGGCAGATGCCCAATCAGCCAGGAAGAAGGGGAGTCTAGTTGCCGTCAAGAAGCGACCAAAAATCACTGCCCCGGTAACCAGAACTACCACCATACACGATGTTTGGAGCGTATCCAAAATGGATTTGGTAAATCTTTGCCAGGTAAGCTCCCGCCTGGCTAGGGCAATAATTATAGCACCAAAGGCACCAGCGGCACCGGCTTCAGTAGGGGTAAACCAGCCAGCATAGAGACCACCTAAAACCAGGGCAAATAAAATCAGCACCTCTAAGACCCCGGGGAAGGCTACTATCTTCTCCTTGAGGCTTGTCTTTGCTCCAGCAGGACCAAGGTTAGGCTTCCAACGGCAAAGGATATAAATGGTAATCAAAAACAAAGTGCCCAGAATAATGCCAGGGAAAATGCCGCCAAAGAAGAGCTTGGCTATGGATTGCTCGGTTTGCAACCCGATGACGATAAGGACGACACTGGGGGGTATGACCACACCCAGAGTGCCACCAGTGGCAACAGTGCTAGTACTCAATACCGGGTCATAACCATACTTTTTCATCTGGGGGAGGGCAACTGTGCCCATAGTAGCCGCCGTGGCTGTATTGGAGCCACAGATGGCAGCAAAAAACTCATCAGCCACTATGGTAGCCATAGCTATCCCACCCCGCACCTGTCCCACCCACTTATATGCTGTATCATAGAGCCTCACACTTATCCCCGAATTGAAGCAGATGTAACCCATAAAGATAAACAGGGGGATGACACTTAGACCATAAGAGGAAAATTGCCCCCAGATATCGGTGGCTAGTATATGGAACGCTGCCTGAGGCGAAATAAAATACGCCATGCCAAGAAAGCCAGCCAGAGCCATGGCAAAGCCAACCGGCAGCCGCAGGAACATTATTAGGAGCATAACCACTATGCCAATAATGGCGACCATAGTCGGGCTCATCTCTTCACCACCTGAACTAGTGATTTCAGGAAATCAAGTAGTAGCACCAGACAGAGAAAGGCACAGCCAAGGGCTACTGCATATATGAAGGGGAAGAAGATTATGTACAGTGTTTCCGATACTGAGCCCAGTTCCCAATAGCGGCTAGCTAGTTTGACAATTTGCCATGTCGCCACCCCAAATAGAGCCGTGCCGATAAAGAACATAATGCTATCAATGATTGATTGGGCTTGGGGTGGAAGTCTTAACATCAGGATATCTACACGGGTATGAGCTCGGCGAATCTGAGTGTAGCCTAGGGCAAAGGCTGCTACTAATGCGGCTAAATAGCTAACCACTTCAGCTGTACCGCCGAAAGGTGAGTAGGTGGGAATGGCACGCATAATCATATTGGCTACAGTGAGGAGCATCATTGCCACCAAAAGACCGCCGGCTACCCAGTTGAGCCACCGGTTCAAGGCATTAATAATTGTTTCTAGGCGGGTCATTTTCACCCCACTAACATTAGAGGGTGCCCAGACCTCATATTACTGAATCTTGTGCACCCTCTACGGCATTGAAATCTACGTAGAACCTGCAGCCTTGTCTGGCTTACTTGCTATATTTTTCATTAAGCTCAGCCAGCTTAGCCAGATACTCCTTGCCTGGTAGCCCCTTAGCTGCCATATCAGCCAGCCACTTATCAGTTACAGGCTTAATTAGTGCATCCCACCTTGCCTTCTCTTCTGGGGAAATGGTGATAATTTGAAAGCCTTGCTCCTTTATTGCCCAGGCTATAGACTCTTCAGTGTGCTTATCCATATATTCGCCGGTCCACACTGACATTTCCAGAGCCAGGTCATCCATAACCTTCTGCACATCTGGGGGTAGAGAATTCCAGACGGGTTTGCTCATCACCACAGCAAAGGAACAGCCTATGCAGGGCGACCAATCAGTAGCATATTTGCAAGTCTCAGCATATTTGAAGTCGAGAAGCGTCTCAAGTGAGGAAACATAGCCTTTGATCGTTCCCTTGGCTAGGTATTCGGGCACCTGAGCTTGGCCCAGACCTATCGGAGCTGCTCCCAGTGCTTGCAGAAGCGGCACCACTGCCCCTGAGGCTCTGAGCTCTAAACCCTTAAGGTCTTCCAAAGTGCGCACTGGCTTTATGGTTACGATGTGGTTTGGTCCAGCGGTATACATATAGAGCACCTTGAAACGAGCCAGCTCTGCTGGCTTGAGCTCCTGACACGCTTCCCATAGAGCTCGGCTAGCCACTGCGGTACTGTCGAACTTAACAGCAGGTGTTTCCATACCAACTATCAGAGGGAAGCGCCCTGGCTCATAGGAAGGGCAGGAACAGCCGATATCCGCAACGCCAGCAAGCACTCCATCAAACATAGCCGCTGAGGTGAGCAAGGTTCCACCAGGGAAGGTCTCTATCTTAACCTTGCCGTTGGTGCGTGCTTCCACCTCATCTGCCCACCTCTCCATGGAAACGCAGGGGAAGGTCGGCGCTGGTGGGAAATTGGCAAAGGTCAGTGTTATCGGTTTAGCTGGTGCCGGTGGCGGAGCTGGCGGTGGGGTTGGTGGTGCTGGTGGAGCTGGCGGTGGAGCGGCACAAGCACTGAATATCAAACCTACCGCCAATATAAGGGCTAGGAAAACCAGCAATACCTTTTTTCTCATTCATTTACCTCCACAAGTTTTAATGCCTGCTTCCTGCTCGTTCCAATCACATAGTATCACCTCCTATATTATTTCCAACTCAGATAAAAAACACCCACCATTAGTGTTTACCAAGGGCGATAAACAAATGCTACTTGCTGTAAATTGGCTGAACGATATGCAGCTCATAGTTTAAACCAATGATGGACGTAATAGTTTAGTTTTTCCAGAATTTTAATCCATAGTATATCACCCCCCCCACGCTGTCAAGGGGGAGTCTCTTCCAATACAAGATGAGCCTGAGAGATTCAGCAACTCATTTATGATTGGGACATGCGACTAATCATGAACGATGGACAATTACAGACGGTAGAGCAAGTCAGGCAATTTCTGGAGGGGGAGTGAGGCGGTAGAGTTCAGGGGCCTAACGGCCAAAGAGAAATACTACTGGATAGAGGAGGTGCTGATAAGGTTCAGGTATCATCGTCTCAAGAGATCTGAGAAAGGAGTGATACGGCGGTATGTACAGAAGGTTACGGGATACTCCAGGTCACAGGTATCCAGACTGATAGCGGAGTACAAACGGACAGGGCGATTGAAGAAAACAGAATACAGAAGACACTATTTTCCCCGGAAGTATACCCCATTAGAAGTTGGGCTATTGGCCAGAACAGATTGCGCGAGAGCCGTGATTTCGCGTCCCAAAACACCAAGCTACAGGCAAAATCTAAAACGAAAAACAAAACTAAGGTAAGTAACATTAACCAGCAGCTAAGGACTATGAAATGACACAGGTTACCCCTATCCGCGACCTAAAAGGATACCTAGAGCCCGAGCAGGTGCAAAAGAGGCTTATCGCCGCTGCCTCCAATCCCAGGGATAAGGCTTTTATTGGCGTACTCATGAGAGAAGCGATGCGTATTTCTGAAGTCATCCAACTGGAGGAAAGTGATATTGACCGTAAAAGGGGAACTTTAACCATCGTACACTTGAAAGAGCGATTGAAATTGAAATGCCCTTACTGTGGGGAAATTTTAGGCAAGCGGCATCTCTTTTGCCCTGGTTGCGGAAACAAAGTAGATCCTGCCTCCACTGAGGGTCAGCTTCATCAGTCTGAAGGACGTGTTTTCTCCAGAAGCTGTCCCTTCCCTGGACGAAACGAAATACCCGCAATGAATCAACGTAATAGCGCAAAGGAATTCCATAGGTACACATTACGGCTTTGGCAGCCTTAATATGAGCCCAGGTTGTTTCCTGCTCAAATAGGTCAGCATAGAGAATCTTCCGGCTAAAGTCGTCCAGAGAGGTAATTAAAACCCATCTCTCCTTAGCGTACGGAGACCATCGGTGATGGGAAGCATCATGTTGAATTAAAGCGCCAATGGTGGTGGTAACCACCTCACGGTCATGGGCCCTCTTTCTGGGGTGAGGCTGGTAACAGCCAAAATCCTTAGCTCGTGCAATGATAGTAGGCAGAGATACGATAACTCCGCGTTTAGCTAGGCGATCCCTAATAGCGGAATAATTGTAGGTGGTGATGGGCAAAGTGGGGTCATCGATTAAACCCTTCTCTAGCATTAACTCACTTTTAATTTCCTCTTCTGCCCAGGAGGGTAACCTGGACGGAGTGGTTCTTTGATAAATAAGGCAAAATCCTTCCGGATTGTGACGGTATTGTTTTAACAAGGCGAAGAATCTGGCTTTACTGATACCTAAAGTTTAGTGGACTGCTGGCCTGTCTAATATCCTCTGACAATATGCCTTGAATAATACCTTTACCTATTCGGCGGTGAACCGTCTGTGTATCTGCTCCCTGCATTCATCCCTGGCTCTTCCCGCCGCTACCAGGTCAAAGAATTCAGCAGCATTGGCGCCATATTCCACCGCTAGACGCAGCATGTCGTCCAGTTGCGACAACGTCTCCTTCCTGATGACCGTGTTGAACTGGAAGGGTAGACCCACATTCCGGCATGCTTCTATGCCCTTAAAGGTCTGTTCAAAGGCACCATTTATACCTCTGAAGGAGTCATGTGTCCGAGCATCAGCCCCGTCGACCGAGATGGCGACGGTCATGACACCTGCCTCCACCATCTTCCTAGCCATTCCTTCACCAATGAGAGTGCCGTTGCTGCCGATAGTAGTTCTTATACCTTTTGACGAGGCATATTTCACCACATCCAGCATGTCCTCTCGGCACAAGGGCTCTCCCCCATCGATGATCAGAAGCCCTATTCCCCAGTTTGACAGATCGTCCATAAGTCGAACCGCCTCCTCGGTTGATAGCTCGTCAGGAGCAGCCTGGTCAACCGACTCACTGTAACAGTGCCTGCACTTCAAATTACACTTACGGGTAATGCTGTAGGAGACCATGAATGGTGGTCTTATCTGCATGAATAACTCCCTTCTTGACAAGTTAGCTGTTAAGCGGCTACAAACAGCCAAATCACAGCCCTTGTTATCTTACATCGGTAAGTGGAAAGAACTCAAACAAGAGACAAGACGAGAGACAGAAGCACTTTTGAGCACTCCTGCACAATCTAGACATTTGTTATTATGCCTTCTGGGTCCGTGAGGGGCCCCAGACGTCGGGCCGGTGCGCAAAGCCCATGTTACCGGAAATGGTAGGGATACCGTTACGAAGAGGTATCAAATCGCAAAAGTAAAAGCGGTTATCTCGCAGAACGACATCCCCTAATTTGTATAATAGCCTTTCTCGGAACGTCGGCCCATCATACACAAACGAATGAAATTCCCCGTTCTCACCGCAAGGGTCAACATTAGAAGGCAGTTCAGAGAGAAATTGCTCATCAAAGAGCTTACCTACAAATCCTTTATCAAGAACTTTTGAGTCAATGCAAGTAATAACAGCTTTGAAGCCTAAATCTACGAAACTATGGGCAAGTTCGGTGGTATTCCTTTTCCAAATGGGGAAGACCGCCTTCATTCCTATTTTAGAGAGATTATCCTCTCGATATTTTCTTACCTCTTCCAGAAAGATGTCCCCGAAAACAACGGATGAAACAGCAGCCTTGAGATATTTTTCAAGAATCTCTTGCATTTTAGCTTCATATTTTTCATTAGAGGCACTTTTTGAAATAAGCACCTGCTCAAGGGGATAACCCAAGGAGACCGCTTGTTGCTCGAGCAAAATCCGCCGCACACCATGCATGCTGATTCTATCATAGTCCTTTGTCACCGTTGTCAACAGCGCTGATATTTCATAATTTCCGGTCTTCTGAAGTTCGTAAAGGGCCATTGCACTATCTTTACCCCCGCTCCATGCAAAAAGAACCCTTTGAGGCATCTCAATACCCTCAATGTTTAACGTTTGATACTTACGATAACGTCTACGAAGGCAGAATTTGGTTTGCTTAGTCCGGTATAGCTGATGACATTATAACATTGATGACATTGCTATTAAATTAGCTCCTAACTCGCGACCAATCAAAAAGAAGCTTGGATATCCTGAGTGACGCATGCGGAGTCCAACAATCCGCCCTCTTGTTCAATGCCAGCTGCGGCGAGTTCCTAATCAAGTTTGATCCCCAGAAGCTAGAAACACTATTGACAATTTTCCCACTTTATAGTATACTAAGTCGATAGTATTAGTATACTAAGGAGCAAAGGTAATGAAGCTTTCTACTAGAGGGCGTTATGGAACTAGAGCACTCCTAGACTTAGCTCTTTATCAAGAAGAAGGGCCGGTTCTATTGAGAGATATTGCTCAGAGGCAGCAGATATCATTACGCTATCTAGAGCATTTGATTACTCCTCTTATCGCTGGAGGCATAGTAAGAACCGCTCGTGGGGCAAAGGGGGGAGTTTCACTGGCCAAACCACCGAAGGAGATAAAGTTGAGCGAAATCATCCAACTTCTTGAGGGTTCGATTGCTCCAGCGGAGTGTGTTAACAGTCCAGGAATATGTAGCCGCTCTAAGTTATGCGTGACCCGTGATATCTGGGGTGAACTGAAACAAGCAATGGATGAGGTTCTAAAGTCTACTACCTTGCAGGATTTAGTCGAACGGCAAAAAAGGAAAGAGCAGCCGGAAGAGGTGATGTACTACATATGATCTTAGCTGGTCGATAAGTATGATGGGACATAGGTAGGAGGGAAATGTCGGTTATCACTGATAGATATTCAAGGCAAACCCTTTTCCCGGGAATAGGTGAAGAGGGACAGAGGAAATTGGGCAATAGCTGTGCAGTAGTTATTGGTTGCGGAGCCCTGGGAACTATTATTGCCACTTCGTTGGTGCGTGCTGGCATAGGTAAAGTTAAGATTATTGATAGAGATTTTATTGAGTACCACAACCTGCAGCGCCAACTCCTATTTGATGAAGAGGACGTGAAAAACCAATTGCCCAAGGCGATAGCTGCCGAGCGCCATCTGAAGAAAGTGAACTCCTCAATTGAAATCGAGGGAGTCGTTGCTGATGTGAACTATACCAATATTGAAAAGTTTGTCGGCGACGCAGATATAATCTTGGATGGGCTGGATAACCTAGAGACCCGGTATCTCATAAATGATGTCTCATTAAAGCATAATATCCCTTGGGTCTATGGAGGAGCCATAGCTGCTCTTGGTATGACGATGACTGTAATTCCGCACGAAACACCATGTTTCCGATGTGTTGCCTCCAGTCCGACTAAGGGGGAGACAGTCTTGACCTGCGATACAGCTGGGGTAATCAGCCCCGCCCCTTTCATTATTGGCTCTATACAATCTGCTGAGGCGATAAAGATACTGGTCGGGGCAGAGACTATCAATCGGGAGCTCATCCAAATTGACGTTTGGAGAGCTGAATTTAGCCGCTTTAAGGTTGGACGTCGTGACGATTGCCCAGCCTGTCAAGGCGAATATGAATTTCTGGAGGCAAGGTTTGGGACAAGAGCTACATCTCTTTGCGGGCAGAATGCCGTGCAAGTCTTAAATCCAGAGGCAGGGAAAGTCTCCTTGGAAGAACTGGCTGCACGGCTTAAGCCGCTAGGGGAAGTCAGTTATAACGAGTTTATGCTTCGTTTTAGAGTTGATTCTCATGAGATTGTCGTCTTTCCCGATGGGCGTGCCATTGTAAAAAATACCAACGATGAAGCGCTGGCAAGAGGGCTTTATGCAAAATATATCGGTGTGTGAGGAGATATGATTTACCTGGATAATGCAGCGACATCCTGGCCCAAGCCGGAAAGTGTTTACCAGACCATGGACGATTTCCTCAGAACGAAGGGGGGCAATCCGGGTCGTGGTAGCCACAGTATGGCTGTAGCTGCTAGGGAAGTAGTTGAAGAAACGAGGATGCTTGTAACTCGCCTGATTAATGCTCCGGAAAAGGACCGAGTTATATTCACTCTCAATTGTACTGATGCCTTGAACTTGGGATTGAAGGGACTGCTTAAGCCAGGAGACCACGTGATTACTAGCTGCATTGGACACAATTCTCTGGTTCGCCCTTTAAGAAAACTTGAACGGCAAGGGATCAAAATCACCAGACTACTACCTTCTCCAGACACTGGAGTTATGTCTGTTAAGGACGTTGAGGAGGCGATAACCAAAGATACCAAACTGGTAGTGGTTACCCATGCCTCTAACGTGACCGGGGTCATTCAACCGATTGGAGAATATGGCGAGATTGCTCGGCGTCATAACCTAATCTTCATGATAGACGCAGCTCAAACTGCGGGCAAGTATCCTATTGATGTCAAGACAGGTAACATTGATTTACTTGCCTTTTCCGGGCACAAAGGATTGCTAGGACCTCCGGGTACTGGCGTCCTTTATGTTAGTGAGCGGGTTGAGCTTGATTCATTGCGTGAGGGTGGCACTGGCTCCCATTCAGAACTGGAAGAACAGCCGCTTGACCTTCCCTACAGATACGAAAGTGGCACGGCAAACAGCGTTGGCATCAGCGGGCTTGGTGCCGGGCTGAAATATATCTTTAGTCAAGGCTTGGAGAGGATTCGTGCCCATGAGCAATTCCTGACCGATAGGCTAATCGCAGGTTTATCGCATATCCCGGGAGTAACTCTTTATACGGCTAAGGATAGCTCTAAGCAAGCAGCTATTATCTCTTTCACCATTGAGGGGTATGAGCCTGGGGAGGTGGGAGCCATTCTTGACCAGGCGTTTGATATCAAGGCGAGGCCAGGGCTTCATTGTGCCCCGGCAGCCCATAAGACCATAGGTACCTATCCATTAGGCACTATTCGCCTAAGCCCGGGATATTTTAATACTGTTGAAGAGATTGATGCGACGCTTCAAGCATTAGACAGGGTTGCGAGGACAGCCGCTATTAAAGCCGCCGTCCTTCACTGAAAGAGGATTCGAATGGCAAAGATAGATATGCTATGCCCATTTAATCATAGGCTGTGTGACGAGTGTCCGCTCTACCGGGGCAGACATTATTACCTATCTTTCTGCGAGAAATATCGGGGTTACATTGGCGAGCCAAAAGGGAACACTAAGTCTGCTATTAACTATCATCCCGTCGACTTCCAGGCTTTAAGCAGACTTGTGCAGCCATGGTCTGGCCACGGAATTGAAGCCAAGCCAAAAATTAAGCTAAAGGTTATTGATATGGAAAACGGGGAAACAAGAGTTTGCCAGCTTGAGGAAGCCAGAACGTGGGACTGGAGCAATCCAGAAATGATGAGAATGATTGGTGGTGTTCAAATCACCAGCTGGGATAAGCTGGTTGAGGTGGCATCGTTTAAGGCTAAGAAAGGCTACCAAGAAGTAAAGGTTTACGAAGGTCCGCGTTTCATGCTATTAGGAGGAGGTTAAACTCAAGATGGTTAAAAGTCAAAAAGTAGATATCCTTCGATACAAGACGATAGAGATTCCCAAGCTGGTGAGAGGTATAGCCAGAGACTCTACCGAGCTAATTGGAAATACACCACTGGTCAGACTGAACCGGATAACGAAGGGGCTAAAGGCAGAGGTAGTAGCCAAGCTTGAGTCCTTCAATCCCATAGGTAGTGTCAAGGACAGGATTGGAGTGGCAATGATTGTAGATGCTGAGGAGAAAGGGCTTATTAAGAAGGATACGGTTATCGTTGAGCCCACCAGTGGTAATACCGGCATTGCTCTGGCTTTCGTCTGCGCTGCCAGAGGATACAAGCTCATCCTTACTATGCCTGAGACAATGTCATTGGAACGCAGGCAGCTCCTAGCTATTTTCGGTGCTAAGCTGGTGCTAACCCCAGGGGCAGAGGGGATGTCGGGGGCAATCAGAAAGGCAGAGCAACTGGTAGCAGAAAATCCTAATTACTTTATGCCCCAGCAGTTCAAAAACCCGGCAAACCCGGAGATACACCGGCTGACCACTGCTGAGGAGATATGGCGAGATACTGGTGGCAGAGTAGACATTCTGGTTGCTGGAGTTGGCACAGGTGGAACGATTACGGGGGTGGCTGAAGTAATAAAATCCCGGAAGCCCGTGTTTAAGGCTATTGCCGTTGAGCCTACTGATTCCCCTGTGCTTTCCGGGGGAAAGCCTGGTTCTCATAAGATTCAGGGCATCGGTGCTGGCTTTGTCCCCGATGTTTTGCGGCTGGATTTGGTCGATGAAATTATTAAGGTCACTAATGAAGATGCTGGAATAATGGCGAGAAGATTAGCCAAGGAGGAAGGCATCTTGGCTGGCATATCCTCGGGAGCAGCAACCTGGGCAGCACTAGAGGTAGCGGGAAGGCAGGAAAACGAAGGTAAACTGATAGTGGTGGTTTTGCCTGACACTGGTGAGCGCTACCTTTCTACCTGGCTATTTCAGGAACAAAAACAGGACTAAATAAAGGGAAAGGATACTATCTTGTTTAAGACCTTAAGTGAAGATATTCAAACAGTTTTTGCCAGAGACCCAGCAGCGAGGAGTACGCTGGAGGTTATCTTCTGCTACCCAGGGCTGCATGCCCTCTGGTTCCATCGTTTCGCTCATTATCTCTGGCAACATAGGCTTCGGTTTCTAGCCCGGCTCCTGTCGCATATCACTCGCTTCTTGACTGGTATTGAAATCCACCCTGGAGCCAAAATTGGCCGGCGTTTCTTCATTGACCACGGGGCAGGGGTGGTCATTGGCGAGACGGCAGAAATAGGGGATGATGTACTGCTGTATCAGGGGGTGGTTCTGGGTGGGACCACCCTAAAGAAGGGAAAGCGTCATCCTACTGTGGGCAATAGCGTGGTAATTGGAGCCGGAGCAATAGCCCTAGGTGCCATTACTATAGGCGATGGCGCTAGAATTGGCTCCGGTTCGGTAGTAGTAAAGTCAGTTCCGCCTGGGGCTACAGTAGTAGGTGTTCCAGGACGGATAGTGGAGGATAAGAAGAAGCCGCCCATGGACCTAGAACATGGGAAGTTGCCTGACCCGGTGGCCGAAGCCATCAAGCTCGTCTTAAGGGAACAGGATAGGTTAGAAGAGCGACTGAAAAGGCTTGAGAGTTCAAGTGGTATGGTAGCCCACAAAGATGAATTAAGAGAGAAAAGGTGGGAAATTGAGCGAGAGTTCAGCCAGGGAGAGGGAATATGAGTACTGAGATAAATAATGGGACAGGTGAATGGTGAGAGAACTATCTGAGCTTATAGTGCTAATCAAAGGCGGAGGAGAAGTAGCTAGCGGCATAGCCCACCGGCTGCACCATAGCCACTTCCGAGTTTGCCTCACGGAGATAGCTAATCCCCTGACAGTCAGTCGTGGCACTGCCTTCTCGGAAGCGGTTTTTGATGGAGTAAAAACCATCGAGGGGGTGACAGCACAGCTTGTTTCTGCCTCGCCGGAAGAAATCTACCAAGTCTGGCAGCAGGGCAACATACCCATAATAATTGACCCTGAGGCGTCCATTGTGGGAAAGATAAAGCCAGATGTACTAATTGATGCCATAATGGCAAAAAGGAACACCGGAACCAGGATTACCGATGCCCCATTAGTGATTGGCATGGGAGCAGGTTTTTATGCTGGCAGAGATGTGCATATTGTGGTGGAAACAAACCACAGCAACAACTTAGGTAGAGTGATACTTGAAGGAGAGGCTGAGAAGAATACTGGAACCCCTGTAGCCATAGGCGGACTTACTAGAGAAAGGGTAATCTGGGCACCGCAGGCAGGCACCTTTACCACGGATAAGGAGATCGGCGATTCAGTGGTTGCTGGCGAGGTTGTGGGTCGGGTTGGAGACTTACCGTTAGAAGCGCCTATCAGCGGCATATTACGCGGTCTCATGAAGGGCGGGGTAAGGGTATCCGAAGGCGCCAAGCTTATTGAGGTTGACCCGGTAAATGATAGGGCTGTTTGCTATGTCATCAGGGACAAGATGAGAGCTATAGGCGGTGGGGTTCTTGAAGCCATAATGCTGAGATTTAACACAGATTAATCAAACCAAGGTAAAGAATGTTAGAGATATATCAAGAATTAATCAATGTAATATCAAAAAGAGAGCGAGCAGTATTAGCCACTGTCGTTTCCAGCCATGGTTCTGCTCCAAGAAAAGCTGGGGCGAAGATGCTAATCAAGAACGACGGAACGTTTATTGGTACTGTAGGCGGCGGTGGCGTTGAGCAACAAGTTAGGGAGAGGGCTATTGAAGTAATGAATTCAGGTCAGCCAAAGATGGTGCACTTTGACCTTTCTGGGTCAGGAGAGGGGGCAGCGATGATTTGTGGCGGGCAGATGGATGTCTTCCTTGAGTCAATCGTGCCTGTAGAAACACTCTATCTCTTTGGGGCGGGGCATATCGCCCAGAGAACAGCGGCGATGGGCAAGATGCTTGGGTTCCGTGTGGTAGTGATAGACCCACGCCCTGAGTACAACAATAGTGACCGATTCCCTGATGCCGATTCGCTAATAGTAGAAGGGTATGATAGTGCCTTCTCCAAATTAAACGTGGACAAGGACAGTTACATTGTTATCTATACCACCGGGCATGTTCTTGACGAGCAATGCCTGCGGTTTGCTGTTGGAACCAAGGCAAAATACATCGGGATGATTGGCAGCAAAAAGAAGGTTATGGAAGTTAAGGAGCACTTAGTGCAAAAGGGGGTGTCCCAGCAGCAGTTGGATAGGGTCTATGCCCCAATCGGAATAGAAATCGGTGCTGAAACCCCGCAGGAGATTGCCATAAGCATCCTTGCTGAGATAATCAAGGCTAAGAGAATTGGAGGGAAGAGCCATGAAATTTGAGACCATAGCTATTCACGCTGGAGAGAGACCGGATAGAGCCTTTGGCGCTATATCAGTACCTATCTATCAGACATCAACCTTTGCCTTTGAGGATGTGGGGAAGACGAAGGGCTATGATTATTCCCGCACGGCAAATCCGACAAGAAAGGTTTTGGAGGATACAATTGCCCAGCTCGAGGGAGGGAAGGCAGGGTTTGCCTTTGCCACCGGCATGGCGGCTGAAACTACGGTTATGCACCTGCTTAAGGCCGGCGACCATGTAATTTCGGGAGATGATGTTTATGGGGGAACTTATAGACTATTTCAGAATGTGATGCGTGACTTTGGTCTGGAGTTTACCTTTTTGAGAATGGATAGCCGGCAAACAATCGAGCAAGCGATAAAGCCTAATACCAGGATGCTGTGGCTTGAAACCCCGTCTAACCCTATACTGAATATTACAGATATCGAGATGGCAGTTGATGTTGCCAAGAAACACAACCTGATGACGGCGATAGATAATACCTTCGCCACTCCCTATTTCTTAAGACCTATTGAGTACGGGGTTGACCTAGTTGTCCATTCCACAACCAAGTACCTCAACGGGCACTGTGATGTAGTTGGTGGAGCTGTAGTTACTGCCACTGATGACCTAGCTGAGCGGGTTCAGTTTCTGCTCAATGCCATGGGGACTTGTGCCTCTCCTTTTGATTGTTGGCTGGTCTTACGTGGAGTTGAAACTCTCGCCGTGCGGATGAAACAACATGAAGAAAATGCCAGAGCTGTTGCCAACTATCTTAACGAGCACCCTAGCGTGGAGAGGGTTTACTATCCAGGTCTTCCTTCGCATCCAGGGCATGAAATCGCTAAAAGGCAGATGAAGGGGTTTGGCGGAATGGTCTCATTTGAACTAAACGGGGGGATTGAGGTGGTTAATAGCTTTCTAAAAAGAATAAAGGTCTTTTCTCTGGCTGAGTCACTGGGCGGCGTTGCTTCGCTTGCTGAGCACCCGGCGACGATGAGCCATGCCTCAATGCCCAAGGAGTTTAGAGAAAAGGTGCGAATCACTGAGGGGCTGGTTCGGTTATCAGTGGGTTTAGAGAATATTGACGATTTGATTGAAGATTTACATCAGGCGCTTGAGCCTGGCTGAAGGAGTGGGACGTGTCTTATGCCAGAGCATTGCGATGCCGAAAATGCGGGCAGGAATATCCCCTGCGACCTATAAACCTGTGTGATTTCTGCTTCAGCCCGCTTGAGGTCAGCTATGATTACAAGGCTATAGCCAGGGAGCTAACCCGAGAGAAGCTGTCGGGAGGACCTCTGAGCATGTGGCGTTATCGTGACATGCTGCCAGTGGAGGGCAAGGAGATAGACATTGGCACTGGCTTTACCCCCCTGGTTAAAGCTGATAACCTGGGGCGTGAACTGGGACTGGACCAGCTCTATATCAAGAATGACTGTCTTAATCCAACATACTCGTTCAAGGACAGGGTAGTCTCAGTAGCTATCACCAAGGCACGGGAATTCGGGTTTGACACTGTAGCCTGTGCCTCAACCGGTAACCTAGCTGCCAGCGTCGCTGCTCATGCTGCCAAGGCGAATATGAAAGCCTATGTTTTCGTTCCTGCTGGCATAGAACCGGGCAAGCTGGTAGGGGCGGCAATCTACAACCCAGTTCTGATGACTGTTGACGGGGGCTATGATGATGTCAATCGCCTTTGTGCTGAGGTGGGGCGGAGATACAAATGGGGATTCATTAATATCAACCTCAGACCATATTACGCCGAGGGGAGTAAGACTCTGGGATACGAGGTAGCCGAGCAGCTAGGGTGGCGTGCCCCCGACTGTGTGGTGGCTCCGGCTGCCTCAGGGCTTCTCTTTACTCGAATATGGAAGGGGCTGGATGAGCTAGCCATGCTTGGCTTAATTGAGCCGGTTAATACCCATATGTATCTCAGCCAGGCGGCTGGTAGCTCGCCGATTGTTAATGCCTTCCATGCCGGCACTCTTCATGTGCACCCGGTGGAGCCAGAGACCATTGCCAAATCTATAGCCATCGGTAATCCGGCTGATGGCTATTATGCGTTGATGGTTGTGAGACAGTCAGGAGGTAGCGCTTGTGCTGTCAGCGATGAGGAAGCAATTGCTGGAGTGAAGCTGCTGGCTCAGACTGAGGGCATCTTTGCTGAAGCTGCTGGTGGGGTGGTGATTAGCGCATTAAGAAAGCTGGCAGCTTCAGGGGTAATTAAGAGGAATGAGCTTACAGTGGCTTTTATTACCGGAGCCGGGCCAAGGACTCAGGAGATAGTATCGGACATTGTTCAACCACTTACTGTCCGTCCCACTTTAGAGTCAGTTGAGGAGGTGCTTGGTGTACCGGCCTGAAGCCTTTGACAGGAGGATGAAATGGCTAAGAAACAGGTAATGTTTACCTTCCCCCAGGAGCTAATCAAGGAGCCCATCATCTATAGCCTGGGGCACAAGTTTAAGGTGGTGACCAATATTCGCCGTGCCGATGTCTCAGAGAATAGAGGCTGGGTAGTGCTGGAGCTGGAGGGGGAGGAAAGGGAGATTGAGCAAGGCATCACTTGGGTGAAAAGCAAGGGGGTAAGGGTTGACCCAGTTATTGGCGATATTGTGGAGGGGTGAGAAATGAGACGGATATATCTTGATTATGCAGCGACTACGCCGGCACACCCTGAGGTGGTGAAGGCAATGCTACCCTATTTTACTGATGCCTTTGGCAATCCTTCAAGCATCTATTCCTACGGGCAGGAGGCAAAGGGGGCTATAGAGGAGGCAAGGGCTAAGGTTGCCAGCCTTATTGCTGCCCGGAGTGAGGAAATCGTTTTTACCAGTGGCGGCACCGAGGCAGATAACTTTGCCCTGAAAGGGGTGGCTTTCGCTAATGAGGACAAAGGGAACCACATCATTACCATCTCTATTGAGCACCATGCAGTTATAGAAACCTGCAAATTTCTGGAGAGACGGGGATTTAAGGTAACCTACCTCCCGGTAGATGAGTATGGCTTGGTTGACCCTGAAGAGGTAAGAAAGGCTATCACTGATAAAACCACTCTCATTTCAGTGATGCACGCCAATAATGAAATAGGCACCATAGAGTCGATAGCTAAAATAGGCAAGATTGCCAAAGATGCAGGAATCTATTTTCACACTGACGCCGTGCAAACAGTGGGGCACATCCCGGTGAACGTGGACGAGCTTGGGGTAGACCTTCTGGCAATGTCAGCCCACAAGCTCTACGGTCCCAAGGGAGTTGGAGCATTATATATCAGAAAAGGGACTAAGTTAGTCTCCTTTATGCATGGTGGTGAGCAGGAGCGAAGACGGCGAGCCAGCACCGAGAATGTTCCCGGAATCGTGGGCTTTGGTCAGGCAGCTGAGCTGGCTCAGCAGGAGATAAGCGAGGAAGCGGAGCGGCTGACTTACCTTCGTGACAAGCTCATTAAGGGGCTGCTGGAACGGATTGACCATACCCGGCTCAACGGTCACCCCATAAACAGGCTGCCCAACAATGTCAATGTAAGCGTTGATTTTGTAGAAGGGGAATCTATGCTGCTGAATCTTGACTTGGAGGGGATTTGTGCTTCTACCGGGTCTGCCTGCAGCTCAGCAAGCCTTGAGCCATCCCATGTACTCCTGGCAATGGGGCTTTCCCCTGAACTGGCGCACGGTTCATTAAGGTTTAGTCTAGGTAAATGGACCACCGAGGACGAGATAGAGCGAGTTTTGGATGTCCTGCCGCGAATTGTCGCCAAGCTTAGAGCTATGTCACCGCTTCTGAAGAGCCACAGATAGGAGAGGAAAACATGCGTGATGTGTGGTCGCTGTATAGTGAGAAGGTGATGGAGCATTTCAGGAACCCGCGGAATGTAGGCGAGATAGAAAATCCTGACGGCGTCGGACACGTGGGGAACCCGGTGTGCGGCGATATCATGGAGCTTTACATTAAGGTAAATGACGGCACCATTGTTGATGCCAAATTCAAGACCTTTGGCTGTGGCGCTGCCATTGCCACCAGCTCTATGGTTACCGAGATGGTAAAAGGAAAGAGTATAGAAGAGGCACTGGAAATCTCCAATCGGGCGGTAGCTGAAGCACTGGATGGGCTGCCCCCGATTAAGATGCACTGTTCAGTTCTAGCTGAGGAAGCGCTCAAATCAGCTATTGAGGACTACCTTGCCAAAAGCAAGGAGAGGGAAAACAATGGAAATGAATCAAATACCTGAGATTGGTAAAATCTCGCCTGAAATCTTCAACGAGCTGATATTTCCCCGTCTTGGGACCAAGAGCGAAAAGATCTTGGTTGGACCACAGCACGGGGTGGATGTGGGGATAGTAGAAATTGGGGACAAGGCAGTGTCATTTACCTGTGACCCGGTATTCATCGTCCCTGAGTACGGCTGGGAGAGAGCAGCCTGGTTTGCTATTCACATCCTTGCCTCTGACGCTGTGACCTGCGGGCTGAAGCCTAAGTTTCTATCCATAGATTTGAACCTACCTATGGAGATGACCAAAGAGCAACTGGAGATAATGTGGGATACTATGCACCGGGAGTGTGAGCGGCTCGGTATTTCCGTCATTTGTGGTCATACCGCCAGATATGAGAATTGCCATTATCCCATGGTGGGTGGGGCTACTGTAATTGGGGTTGGCGACAAAGATGAATATGTTACTCCTAGGATGGCTAAGGCTAGGGACAAGATAATTATCACTAAAGGACCGGCTATTGAGGCTACAGGCATCTTCGCTACTATGTTTCCTCAGCTTGTCGAGGAGAAATTTGGGCTGAGCTTTAGCCAGAAGGCGCAGCAGATATTCTATAAGATGTCAGTGGTGGAGGATGCCATGACAGCGGTAAGCGTTGGCATTAGAGATAATGGCGTCACGGCGATGCATGATGCTACCGAGTGCGGGATATGGGGGGGTCTATATGAGTTGGCTCAGGCTGCTGGCTTAGGAGTTAGGATAGAGAAAGAGCAAATTGTGGTTGAGGACTGTGTCAAGGAGATATGCTCTTATTTTGACATCGACCCTTATGCCTCGATAAGCGAAGGGACGTTAATCATTTCGTGCCGAGAGTATAAAGCACACAAAGTGGTAGAGGCTTTGTTTCGAAAGGGTATCAAGTGTTCCATTGTCGGAGAGCTGACTGAATCAAATGAGGGAATGGTCTTAATAGAAAGAGGGAAGGAGAAGAGACTTGAGCACCCTATCGTTGACCCCTTCTGGAAGGCTTTCTATGGTGCCCTTGAAAAATAGACTTAGTGAACGGGGATGATGGCATGGCTAAGATAATTGCCGTCGGTAAGAACAAAGAAAAAAGCACCAAAAAGGAGGTGGTGAAATGTCCAAGTTACCCAAATTAAAGGTCAGGAAACCTTGCGGGTATCCAGCGGAAGAAATTCGTGACTTTGAGCAAGCCAAATACTTTCTTTTCGGCTACGGGCCGAACACGTTGGTGGTAATCGAGGGCAGAGTGATCAACTCCTATCAGGAACTCATCCAGCTAGCTATCCAGGATCATTACAAGGGCAAGGAGTTCCTTGAGGTGATTCTGGAATCTGTCATAGGCGGTGGGTAGCTCACGAGAAAGTTTAATAAATGATTGCTAAGGTAATTGCTGTCTGTAAGAGCAGGAGAAAGGGAACAAGAAAAAAAGATGTAAAAATGGCTTTTCTCAAAGAGAACTACGGGCTTATCGGTGATGCTCATGCCGATTGCTGCACCCATCGTCAGGTAAGCCTGCTGGCGATTGAAAGTATTAATAAGATGCGAAGTCTAGGCTTTGATGTAGACCGAGGGGATTTTGCCGAAAATCTTACTTGTGAAGGAATAGACCTGGTCTCATTACCTATTGGTACACGTCTCTCTATTGAGAAAGAAGTTATCTTAGAGGTTACCCAAATCGGCAAAGAGTGCCATACTGGGTGCGCTATCTATCGTCAGATAGGCAAGTGTATCATGCCCAAAGAAGGGGTATTTGCCACGGTAATCCGTGGTGGACTTGTTAGGACTGGAGATGTAATAAATGTGGAAGTAAAACGATAGGGATAAAATGGCAAAACGACTACTTACTCTATTTCTGATTGGGACTTTGCTTTTTATCCTAGTGGGGAGCTGTATTCATGAAAACGTTGAAAAGGCAACTGGCATAGCTGTCGAATTCAATAATCATGCTGCTTGTGCTTACATTGCTTATGAGAAGGGTTGGTTTGACGAGGAAGGGCTGGACCTGGTGCCTGTTTTCCAAGTTTATGAGTCAGGGGCGACGATAGCCGCCGCTTTAGCCAGAGGAGATATCCAAATTGGGTATATGGGGCTGACAGCAGCTATTATGACCTATGCTCGAGGAGTGCCGATAAAGGTGGTAGCCGGAGTTCATAAGTATGGTTATGGCTTGGTGGCAAGACCGGAGCTAAAGGGGGTTAAAGATTTGCAAAACAAGACCATTGGGTGTCTAAGGGAAGGCACGGTAACCGACCTCCTGCTTAATCTTATGATAGACAAGTATCATCTTCAGAATGTGACCATTATGCGGATGAGTCCCACCGAAGAGGTCATTGCTTTAATTACCGGGAGACTGGACGCCGCATTCCTTCCTGAGCAACATGCCACCATGGCTGAATCCAGAGGATTTCCTATGCTCATCAGCAGTCAAGACTTATGGCCGGGTATGCAAGGAGATGTCTTGGTAGTTAGGACTGACCTTCTAGAGGACAACCCTGACCAAGTAAAAAGATTAGTAGAAGTTACCCAGAAGGCGACAATTTGGGTAAACGAACACCGGGATGAGACAGCGGAAATCATGGCTAGGCAATTGCAAGCTGCTGGAGAAAGAAACTTTCTCGCTAAAGAGGCAGAACTTAATATGAGTTTAGAAATCAAGCCTGAAGTTATATCCCGCTCAATGGATAGAATCGACTATGCCACCAGTATTGACCCAGCAGTAGTTCAAAAAACAATAGACTATATGGTGGAGTTAGGGTATATAAAAGAAGGGGTTAAAGCCACAGATATCCTAGATTTGACCTATCTCCAGAAGGAAGAGCAAGATGGTGGAAAATGAAGTAGAGAGATTTCCTATATTGCGGCTTACAAGGGAAAGCAGAAGCAACATCGAGGAGATGTTTGCTAGAGAGCTCCCGATTACCATTATCCTAAACGACCAAGAATTGGTAACTATGCTCTGTTCCCCAACGAATCTAGAGTATTTGGCTGTAGGCTTTCTTTACTCTGAAGGGTTACTCAAAAGCAAGGATGAGATCAAAAAGATCTTAGTCGATGATGAGAGAGGTGTGGTTCGGTTGGAAACCGTGGAGGATAAAGAATTCGTCCAAGATGTCTTGTTCAAGCGGATTATATCTTCGGGGTGCGGGAGAGGGGCTTCTTTTTACAGTACTGCTGATACTACCAGCCAAAAAGTAGAGTCCCAAATGAAAATATCAACTGATGAAGTTTTTGCCTTGGTAAACGAATTCCAACATGGCTCCGCAGTTTATTTGGCAACGGGTGGTGTTCATAGCGCTGCCTTATGTGACAAGAAAAGCATATTGGTCTTTAGCGAGGATATAGGCAGGCATAATGCTATTGATAAAATCTTTGGGAAATGCCTTTTGGAGGATATATCCACCGATGACCGGGTAGTAATAACTAGTGGAAGAATTTCCTCAGAGATATTGCATAAGGTGGCTAAAAGAGGTATTCCCATAATCATCTCCATATCTGTGCCTACTAACCTGGGAGTAAGGATAGCTGATAACTTGGGCATCACTCTAATTAGCTCCGTCAGGGGAAAGAGGATGAATGTCTGCACCAATGGCTGGAGAATAGTGACTGATGGAAGATAGAGATGTTAAGCTAATAGAGAAAATCCTAAGCCTTAAGAAGGCAAGGAATGCTGTTATCCTGGCTCATAACTACCAGCTAGGTGAGGTTCAAGATATAGCTGACTTTGTCGGCGATTCTTTAGAGTTGAGCCAAAATGCAGCTAAAACAGACGCCGAAGTGATAGTCTTCTGCGGGGTGCACTTTATGGCGGAAACAGCCTCTATTCTATGTCCTGACAAGACAGTCTTACTCCCGGACATACATGCTGGCTGCCCGATGGCTGACATGATTACTGCCGAAAGGCTTAAGGAAAAGAAAAAGAAGCTGCCGGGAGTCACCGTGGTTTGCTACATCAACTCCTCAGCTGAGGTGAAAGCAGAAGCAGATGTTTGTTGCACCTCAGCCAATGCGGTGAAAGTGATAGAAAGCTTAGATGCTGACGAAATACTGTTTGTCCCTGACCAGTATCTGGGTCATTACATTTCCACCAAGACCAATAAGAAACTGATTCTCTGGTCCGGGTTTTGTCCTACCCATGTCAGGATACGGTCGGATGATATAAAAAGGTTGAAACTGGAATACCCGCACGCTCAGGTAATGGTTCATCCAGAGTGCAGACCGGAGGTCATTGCCCTGGCTAATGAAGTTCTGAGCACTGGTGGTATGGTCAGATTTGCCCGGCAAACGGAGACTAAGGCAATAATTGTTGGTACAGAGGTTGGGATTATACACCGCCTCAGGAAAGAGAATCCGGACAAGAAGTTCATTTCTGCCTCGGAACAGGCAGTCTGCCCCAATATGAAGCTGATTACCCTAGAAAAGATGCTGTGGTCTCTGGAAGAAATGGCTCCTGAGGTGAGAGTTCCCGAAGAAATACACATTAGAGCAAGAGCTGCTGTGAATAGGATGCTCAAGATGGGAGGGGGTTCATCCCCCTCAGCAAAGGAGCAAGAAAAATGCCAGTCTATGAGGGAGAGGCAAGACGCTAGAGGAAGCAATGAAAATCACCTATCACTTAGTGGCTGATGGAATTTTGCGAAAAGCTGCTGTTCACAAAACGCTATTCTGTTCAGCAGCTGGTTGAAAGCTCACAGAGCGATAAGGATACTCTGACTGTCATCTTTACAGATGGATGATATCCTCGGGGTGGTCTAATGCTAAGAATAAAAGCAGGTAATCCTTAAGGTGGCGGGTTATCAGAAAATTATACCTTGCGTGCTCCCGCCCGTTCTCTCCCAACCATCTGGCATACTCGGTATTAGTAAGCAGCTGTCTTATGTCGTAGGCTGTCCCTTCTATACCGTAAGACAGGAGCCCGGTGAACTTGTTCTTTACCTGGAGAGGTATCCCCCCAACCGCAGAAGCCACTACTGGCTTCGCTTTCCACAGAGCCTCGGTTACCGTAAGCCCAAAACCTTCCCGGTGTGACTTTTGAACAATAACTGTGGACGCCCTTTGCAAAGCATTTATCTCGATATCACTGCCCGGTGGAATAAGCAGAATATGTATATCAGGGTTGTTCCCAGCTCGCTCTTTCACTTCAGCCAGCACTTTATCAGACTCAGGGTCGTCACTGGCAGTACCCCCAGCGAACACAAGCCGACAGTCTATGCTCTTTCTGACCATCTCGAAAGCCTGGATTACCCCCACCGGGTCTTTCAGATAGTCAAAGCGTGAAACCTGAGTGATAATGGGCTTATCCTTTGGTATGCGATATTTGGCAAGAACAGAATCAATCGTTTCCTGCGGTAGCTCCTTGTTTTTGTCACTTAATGGGTCTATGGATGGTGAGATAAGAAATTGACGCATGGGAAGCTGACGTGAGAATGAGGGGGCAGAAAAAACTGCAGCGTCATACTGAACAACAAAAGGCTCAAGAAAGTTCCAAACATCCTGATTAGGTTGGGAGACGTCAATATGACAGCGCCATATCCATTTTTTGCCTATCTCTTTCTTCCGGCTCACCAGGGCTATAGGCTGAGGGTCGTGGACAAAAATAATATCTCCATATAGCTCGGTCTCCTTAGTATTCTGTTTTGATGTCTCCTTGAAGAGGGCAAAGTCCCCGGCGGTAATGTTTTCCTTTCTACCGTGAAGGGCATTATGGAATTTTTTAGTCACCTGGAAAAACTCGGTGTTCCCTTTGATGATGTTCCAACGGGCATCCACACCAAGCTGCTCCAGTAAGGGCACCATGCGGCTTAAAATCTCAGCCACTCCGCCGCCGATAAAGGTCGAGTTGATATTCTGAATAACCTTGCCTGATAATCTGGCAGCAAGCAGTCTGAGTTCTTCAATGGTGCTCCGGCCCACGATAGGCTCGTACTCATTAATGCTTATTTGATGCGTTTTTCGATAAGTTGTATCAGTGTTGATCTCAGCCCCTCCAAAGTATAGGTATATGGGTCAAGCCGGGCAATTTCTTCACCAAGTTCTTCTTCCCCCAGGCTGTCCCTCAGCCAGATAGTAAAATCATTAAGCCCTCTACCCAGCCTCAGCCTTGACTCAAAGACATGAAAGTAGAGAGAGCCCAGGCTTATCTTACGTAGGGTCTCTATAAACTCCCTGAGGTCGTGAACCGTATAAGTGGTGGGCAAAACCACGCTCACCGACTTCATAAAGTAAAATTCTCTTCCTGCCATCGCCTCTCGGGCGTTAGAACCTTTAGAAAGATGCTCCTCAATTATGCCAACCAATCTGTCTCTGAGAGCTCCAAGGCTAGGAAATTCAAAGGTATTAACGCTCACCAATCTTTCACCTAAAACCTCCTCGCCCAGCGCATCGCTTACCCAGACAGCAAAGTCGTTGGAGGGTTCGGGTGTCAGGTAGTGGTGCTCTTCAAGAAAGCGGTGTGTGTGATAGTAAATCACTGCCTCAGGCGCCTTTTTCAAGATATCAACAAGTTCCGTGAGATTTTTTGCTTTGAGCCCCGTCAGCTCTGTAAGATGCGTCCGGCTGTAGAAACGGAAAGGTTCCTTGGCTTTTTTCAAGGGATGCCCGTAATTGATGACTGTATGCTGAAGAAGCCGGTTGTTGGGAACAATAACAATACTTTCGTCTAAAGCCTTAATCCGCGTATTGTTCCAGCTTATCTCGGTAACATAGCCTTCCTCTCCTGTTTCCAGCTTAATGTAGTCGCCCACTTTAATCTGCTGAGTAGCACTAACCTGAAACCCGGCAAAAAGATTGGGGGCGGCATTTCTTAAAGCTAGTGCTGCCGCTAGAACTGCCACCGCTATTAGAACAAGAAGAGGACTGGTGGGCATACCCCAAATCTCAAGTATTATCAGTACACCAACGATAATGATAACGATTCTAGTAACATTCCTTGCTAGGGTGATGGTTGGTCCCGGAGCTTTCAGCCTGAGCAAATATATCTTCAGCAATTGCTCACATAAAGTAACAGCTAGCCATCCCAAGGACAAAACAAACAAGCTACCCATTGCCTTGATGGTTATGCTTTTGGCTTCTGGAGGCAATACCGACACCTGAATAGCTATGGAAACGCCTAACAATAGAAACCAGAATAAGAAGGGACGACGCAGCGTTGTCATAACTAACTGGCTTCCTTCCCATCTCGTTCTCGATGCCCACCGCTCAAAGGCGTTATTGACAATTCTTTTCAACCACAAACCAACGACGTAGGTAGCAAGAAAAGCCACCACTGGAATGGTTATCTTGAGCCAATTATCGATTAGCCACTCAATCATCTACCGATTGCTCCAAATTAACACCTTCATAATATCAGTCTGGTTGTCATTCTACCACAGAAAGCCAGTTTTTGACTCTACTATCATCTGAAACCTCTCCGAGCCTGCTCCAGCAACATCCCCAGGAATACAGCCACCTCTGCTGGTGATTTCAGGAAATATTGGGCACTGCTGGACTGACCTTCTTCCCCGACGAAAACCGAGAGGCCACTTCCATAGCATTGAATAATCCTAAAGCCATCCTCATCGGTGAGGTCATCACCAAAGTAAATCGGCAAAAGTCCGCTTCTTCTACCCCCTTTCCCGTATTTCTTCATTAGCAGTTTTACCGCCTTGCCTTTGTCCCAGGTGACGGCCGGTCTCACCTCGTATACTTTTTTGCCAGAGGTTATCTTTGCCTGTCCGACAGCCTCAGCACCACCGACTACCTTCTTGACGATCCCTTCTACCTCGTCGGCTCTGTGTTCCCTAGCGAGTCTGTAATGAATACTAAGACTAAGCCCTTTATTTTCCACGAATACTCCCTTAATTGCCCCCAGAGACCGGCTCAGCACATAGTGCATAATGAGAAGTACTGGTTTAAGCTCCTCAGCCACGGGGTTCATAAAGCTAATCCCGGGGCCTTCTATCTCTAGCCCATGATTTCCAGCATAGATTATGCCACTTATACCCACTTTCTCCTTAAGGTCCCCAAGTGCCCTACCGCTAATTACCCCCACTGTGAAATCATATCGTTGTGCCAGCGCCTTGAGCATCAGTCTCGTGCTCTCCGGAAGATTTGCCAATTCTGGTCTCTCCACAATGGGAGTAAGAGTGCCGTCATAATCAGTGAGAAGCAAGATACGCCTGGCATCTCTGAGCTGCTTGGCAATTTTTGACCAGACCGAGAGGAGATGCTCCAACGTTATTCTCCAAACTCAAATTTCACTAACTCCGAAATTATATCAGCCGCCCATTTGTAAATATTGTTCTCCTTAACCACTTCTCGCATCTTACGCATTCGCTTTCGCCTTTCCGCCTTAGGCATTTCCACGGCATTCTTGACGGCGTCGGCAAAATGGTCGGTAGCATAGGGATTAACCAGCAAGGCATCGGTCAGCTCCCTAGCTGCTCCGGTAAAGGGGCTTAAAATCAGAACCCCATCTTCGTCAAAACGAGCGGCAACGAATTCTTTGGCAACCAGATTCATGCCGTCGTGAAGAGAGCTTACCACAAAGAAGTTAGCCAGACGCCGCAGTGCCATCAATGTTGCCGGAGATAAATGCTCACGAAGGTAAATTATCGGCTTCCAGCGCCCCTTGCCATATTTACAGTTTATCTCCTCCACCAGATTATCTATTTCCTCATTCAATTTCTTATAAGCCCCGAGCTGGATCCGGCTAGGGACCCCCGCTTGAATAAAGACCACTCGACCCCGATACTGAGGATACTTCTCTAGAAATCGGCTAATAGCCAGAAACCTATCGGGAATACCCTTGGTATAGTCAATCCGGTCCAACCCGACCCCTACCATTTCAGCCTCAATCCCAAACGTGTTCTTCAGCCTTTCTATCTCTGTGGCTACCTCCTCTTTTTGAGCCTCGTTGGAAATCTCTTCAAAATCAACGCTAATTGGAAAAGGGCGCACTGCTGTCTTCTTTCCCCCACAGGTCACCTCGTACCTCTCCCAGTCAACTTTTGCCTCAATCGCTCGGTCCACGGTATCCAGAAAGTTATTACAGTGATAGCGGATGTGAAAACCTAGAAGGTCATTGCCCAGAAGTCCGTGTAGAATTTCTTCCTGCCACGGACAGATGCGGAAAGCCTCTCGATTTGGCCAAGGAATATGCCAGAACTGAGCAGTAATGATATTAGGATTTTTCTCCTTGATTAGCCTGGACAGTAATGCTAGGTGATAGTCCTGGATAAAGACAAAAGCTTTTTTACCTCCAACCTCGTCCAGGACATTCCGAGCAAAAATCTCATTGACTTTTTTATAGGTGTTCCAGTCAGACTCAACAAACACCGGCCTGGTATAGGCAATGTGACACAGAGGCCATAGGGCTTCGTTAGAAAAGCCATAGTAATAGCCATCCTCCTCATCTCTGGAAAGCCAGACCCGCTTAAGAAAATATCGTGGCTCGTCCGGAGGGACGCTTACCTTGCTGTCCTTATCTACTACCTCTCTATCAGCATCGCCTCTGCCACTGGCAATCCAGGTGCCTCTGCAGGCCCGCATTACCGGGTCCAGGGCAGTAGTGAGGCCGCTAGCCGGTACTTGGATTACAATCTTGCGGCTGGAGAAGGTATGTATGTACGGCTCCCGGTTGGACACTACCACAAAAAGATAGTCTGACAGTTTGTCCCTTATTAGACTACTTAAGCCTTCCCGTGTCCACATAGAGCACCTCCTGTTAGTTGATTAGTTGACAAAACACGAATAGAGATATTTTTCCGTCAAAGAAGAGATGGTTCGCTTCGCCTTATATCTGTACCTTTGGGAACGACCACTATGCCGTTATCTGATATTGTGCAATCTCTCCTCTTATCTGCCTCTTGGTCATAGCCAATTGAGGTGCCAGCCCGTATTCTGCTTTCCTTATCAACGATAGCTCGCCTTACCCTTGCTCCAGGCTCAATGATAACATCGTCAAATATAACCGATTGCTCAACTACGGCATCCCTCTCCACAATCACGCCTGGAGAGAGTATGGAGTTCCAGACAGTCCCACCGCTAACGATACAGCCATCACACACTATAGACTGTGGTGTCTTTCCGTCGAGGACACACTTACTTGGAGGTAGGGGCCGTTGATACGTTCTGAAGAGCCACCTCTCTCCGTAAAGACTGAAGAGAGGGTCTACACCCACAAGGTCCATGCTTGCTTGGTAGTACGAATCGATGGTGCCGACATCCTTCCAGCAGGATGAATCGCGGGTCTTATCGACCAACACCTTTTCTCTGATGCCGTCTTTCACTTCAACCACGAAATCCTCTATCTTGTTCTCTTTCTCGTAGTCATAAACGTAAATATCGCGATGCTTGCCTATCATTCCCGGAATAACATGTTTACCGAAGTCGTCTTCCTGCCCCTGCAAGACCTCAAGTAGGGTACCCACTTCGAAGATATAGACGCCCATTGAAGCCAGAGCATAATCTGGAGCATCGGCAAGTGTCTTCGGCTGCGCTGGCTTTTCTTCGAAGCTAATCAATCGATGGTCATGGTCTATCTCGAGTACGCCAAGCGTTCCAGCAGCCCGCTCTTTCCTTTCTCTGATTGCAGATACCGTCAGAGCCGCTTTCTTCGTCCTGTGGTAAGCCACCAACTGAAGGTAGTTCATCTTGTAGACATGGTCACCGGAGAGAATTAGAACGTCCTCAACATCCCTTTTCCTGACCAGATTGAGGTTCTGCCGTACCGCGTCAGCCGTGCCACGGTACCATTCCGCGCCAAGCTTCTGCTGAGCCGGTACACAGTAAATGAAGTCTCCTAACCCGTGAATCGAGATGCCCCAGCCATCCTGGATGTGGCGGTGTAAAGAATCTGAGAGGTATTGTGTGAGAACAAAAATCTGGCGGAGTCCTGAGTTGACACAGTTGCTCAGCGTAAAATCAATAAGCCGGAATTTACCTCCAAACGGGACGGCTGCCTTGGACCGTTGCCTGGTCAAAGGTTGCAGCCTCTCCCCTGCTCCCCCTGCCATTATTATCGCTAAGACCTTGTCCATTGCTATCATCCCACAAATTTCCGTATTGCCTGATGCTGCCCTCTTTTCTACTACGATTGTTCAGGGCACTAACATATGTATTCACTTACGCTAATGCTTTTGTGAAAATATCTATTCTGCTGGTCACAATTCTGGCTGCCTGGTTTCGGTCCAGAGCATTTTCCAAGTCCTTTGCCAGCTTTTCATCACCAATTACGTCTCTCACCCAGTTGCTGAAGTCTTTCTTCTCTGAATTTGAGTGATAGGCAAAGGTCTCGTCAGCCATGACGGCTAAAGCCTCTCCCAGCTCCTTCATATTCTTCAAGATGCGCCCGTCGTGGCACCGGAATACATACTCCTCCGGCACTAGGGTGAGTAACTTCTGCGCGTCGTACTTGAGCTTTGCCTCCTGCTTTTGCTTTCTTACCACTTTGTCACCTCCTTAGTTTCGAATGTTATTTCCCACGCCACAATTTAATTGGTCAGAATCCAGGTTCATCGCTTGATGACAGCTTCGCGAAATGTATTCCAGAGAGGTGCATACTTCTCTTGAGGGTCAAAACTATAATTGCTGAGAGCCCAAATATTGACCAGTCCTTGTATTATGCCGAACAAAACCATCGCTGCTGCTTCCAGGTCAATATCTCCTCTCACTTCTCCAGCCTTGACTCCTTCAGCCAGGAGGTCCTTAAGACGACTTATGTACTTATTTATGGTACCAGTTATCTTTGTGTTAAGCTTTTTGTCACCGAGACTGATAATCTCAGCGATAACCAGAAAAGAGACGCCATCCCTTTGTTCGATAGCTGAGAGATGGCTTCTAAACACAGTGTCTAAAATCTCCAGAGAAGTATGGCCTACAGCGGTGGCTTTTGTGATATCCCCTAGTAAATTGTCCTCAATATGGTCTGCCAGCAGAGATAGTATATCTCTCTTACTCTTAAAGTGGCGGTAGATAGCGCTTTCAGAGAAGCCTACCTCTTTGGCAATTCTCTTGACGGTTACATGCTCACTGCCATACTTAATTATTGTTTTCCTTGCGGCATCTATTATCTGCTTCTGCCTTACCCTAGTATTTTTGTGTTTTCTAACCATCGGAAGAATATCCCCCCCTTTTTATGCTAGCATAAAAAGGGTTAAACAAAAACTAGGATCATGTTTAAGCCGTTAGCAAAGTAGAAGCGCCCCCTTGCTCTTTACTTCACTGCTTTCCAACCGAATCCTTCTGCCCCCAAAGGTATGGCGGCAAATTGCCGAAGTAGATCTTGGTGTGAGGCCAGGGAATTTCTATTCCTTCCTCGTCAAAGGCTTTCTTCAGCCTCTTCCGGAGTTCTCCCATGACATCCCATTGGCGAATTGGTTTGGTATCACCCAATATCTTAATGTCAACGCCCGAGGAACCTAAATCATCTACCCTCAGCACTTGCGGTGCCTTCAAGATAAGTGGTGCCCACTCAGGGTCTTCGGCAAGTTCTTTGCCTACCCGGTTTATTACTGAGATGACATGGTCTAGATCTTCCCCATAACCGACACTCACATTTAGGTTTACCCTTGACCACTCCTTAGTAAAGTTGCTAGCCACTCGAATCTCTCCATTCGGTACAATGTGTACGACACCATCCAAGTCTCGGAGTACAGTCCTCCTTAGGTTTATGTCTTCAACAAGTCCAGCTACATCGGCGATTCTTACCACATCACCCACACGATATTGGCTCTCCAGAATAATGAACAGTCCAGCAATCAGGTCCTTTATCAAACTTTGAGCACCGAAACCGATAGCAATGCCGGCTACGCCAACGCCAGCCAGAATTGGTGTAATATCTATCTCAAGCTCAGAGAGCACCATAAAGATGGCAATAAAAAGTGCGACTACCTGTCCCACGCTGACGAGTACCCTGGATAATGTATCAGCCCTCTTCTTAACCTCTTCTTCTGGTTCGCCAGCACGACGAGCTACAGTCGCAACTATTAATTTTGGGATGAACCGGCTTACGGCAAGAACAGTCGCCATAGAAAGAACAATAATGAGAGCGATTCGCCAACCGTGCTCCCTTAACCAGCTTGTGACTGGCGCTAATTCAATACCCAAGATTTCTAGCACAGTGAGTAACGCCAGGAACCCACCAACTACCAGCACGCCCATTCTGAACAAACCAAGAAGACGGCTAGTTAGACCAACTTCTCTCTTTGCCACTGTCTCTCGCCCAGACCACCTTATCACAACGTCAAGTAAAGCCACCGCTGCATAAATACCCAGCAGGCTCAGCGCAATTAACAGCCCTTTAGATACATACGAACGGAACACTGGTTCCAAAGGGAGTAAGTGAGCCGACAGGTATAAACCGGCTAAGATAATGATAGCGACAGCAGGCTTTTTAAGCGACGATACTATAGCGTCGTCCAACTTCGTCTTGGTCTTTTGTGCGAGTCTCCTGGCGGCCCTTACTAAGAAATCGTGGAAAAGCCAAGCAAGAACAACAAACATGCTAAAAGTTAACAGCGAAAGCAATATTTGTCGTGAAGTTAGTTCCCCAAATATCTGTTCTAGCATTATAACCTCCCCAGCACTGCTTGGATGAGCGAGTATAAATGCACAAAAACCGTGCGTTTAGTGCGACTTCGAGAAATTTCCTAGCGGAGAAGGAAATAGAGGACGATAAGTAGTACAAGTAGAACTGCCCCAATAGTAAGACTACGCTTTATCTCCGGAAGCAAATTCAGATGGAGAGTAGCCTGTTCTACCGCCGTAGCCGTGGACTTAGCCACAGGTGCTTGCTTGGGTGAAGGTGGTAACACCTGGGGAGACTGTCCAGCTTCTTTTACAGCTAAGGGTTTGGGGCTACTCCGCTTTTTATATTTTAGTCTGCTTCTTCGAGATTTTTTGGTCATATCCCTCCTCCACATTTCGGGCTGTGGATTCCTTTATAAGTCTGCTTCCTGACCTTAGCTATTTGGTGGTCTTTTCGCTTGACTGCGTGCCGGCACCTCGATTCATAAACATACTGATAAGGTCAATAGGTATGGGAAAGATTATGGTGCTATTTTTCTCCGAGGCTATCTCAACCAGTGTCTGCAGGTAACGAAGCTGTAGCGTGGTTGGCTCTCTAGCAATAATAGCCCCTGCTTCAGCCAGCTTCTCTGAGGCTTGAAACTCACCCTCAGCATGGATAATCTTGGCACGCCTCTCCCTTTCCGCCTCAGCCTGAGCCGCCATAGAGCGCCTCATCGTTTCTTGAAGTTCCACTGACTTGATCTCAACAATGCTGACCTTCACCCCCCACGGGTCAGTCTGTTCATCAATTATCTTCTGCAGCATTTGATTGAGCTTTTCCCTTTGTGTCAGCAGTTCATCAAGTTCAGACTGCCCCAATACATTCCGCAGCGTGGTCTGTGATATCAGCGAGGTAGCTTTGATGTGGTCTAAAACCTTAACTACTGCAGCCTCGGGGTCAACTACCCTGAAATAGACCACAGCATCAACCCCGACGGTAACGTTGTCTTTAGTGATTACGTCTTGTCGTGGGACATCTAAGGTCACTATCCGCAGGTCTACCTTTATCATCCGGTCAACGAAGGGGATGATGAAAAATATACCAGGGCCCCTGGCTCCAACCAGCCGTCCCAGACGAAGAATGACCCCCCGCTCCCACTCCTTGACAACCTTAATTGCCATAAGAATAAGTATGAACGCAGCTAAAGCAATTATACCGATAACAATTGGGTCCATTTATTTGCCTCCTTTATTATTTCTTGGTTACATGTTACATATAGTGTTGAGCCTTCTACTTTTTCCACATCGGTGGGAGATTCAACCTCTCCACTCTCTAACTAGTTGGTTAGCAACCCTGGGTGAGAATGGAAACGGCGATCCATATTGCAACGATAAGAAATATGATCAAGAGGAATCAGCCCATCGATAGGAATATCACAAAGCGACCTAGCCATTTCCGTTTTGCCTTTTTCTCCTCAGTAGTAGTTCCCTCTTTCTCTTTGGTTGGTTCTACCATATATTGCACCTCCTCACGTGGCTGGCTATAATAGAAGTGAGGGCTCACTTACATTCTATGTAAGAATTCATAGTTTGTCAATAACCTTAAGATTAGCACTTAGCAATGGCACGGGATTGAAGCCACAGTTCTCTTGCCTTGGCTTGATATCGGGCTTGAGGTAATGTGTGATTATGCCAGCGGATGAGAAGAAAAGAGCGTACACTTTATATAGTTTAGGCAGGCTCCTTTTTGAGGAAGCGGCACTGATAGCAGTTGTGCTCTGGCTTCTGCCCGGGTTTGGCATAAACTTTCCTGTTTGGCTCCTTATTGTGTTCATGGTGGCGTGGGCTGTTTATTCTTGCTTGACTTCCAGGCTGGTGGGAAAGGTTATTGGCAAAGTAGCAGCTGTTGGACCTGAGGCACTAATCAGCGTCAAATGCGCCACAACCACGCCGTTACTTCCGGGCGGTTACGTGCGGGTTGGTACTGAGCTATGGCGGGCACGCTCAGTGGCTGGGAATATAGAGATTGGGGCTAAAGTAGTCATTGTAGGTATCAAAAGGCTGACACTTCTGGTTAAACTTTCAACAGATACCAGCTTTGACGAAGGTCAACGTATCACATTGAAGACCGACGTGAGCTGCCAAACGAAGACCACAGCAACAGAAAGTCGCAACCAAGAGAGAACTCCAAAGTATTCCTACAGAGGTCTTGAGCTGTGTGCAAGATTATGATAAGACTTCTAGGATTTGTACTCCTAAGCAATGCTAAGTGGAAGGATACATTGTCATGACAAATGAAACTCAATGGTACCAGTTGCCGGTAGAAGATGTCTTCAAAAAGCTAGATGCTGGTAGTGGGGGGCTTACCCCGAGTGAGGCACTAGACCGCCTGAAGAAATATGGCTCCAACGAATTGAAGTCCAAGAAGCCCAGTGTCCTGATGCGGTTTCTACGGCAGTTTAACAACCCGTTAGTTTACGTTCTTCTAGTAGCTGCGGTAATTACCGGAACTCTAACTTTGCGCGGCGAACATATGCTTCCGGATACAGCGGTTATCCTGGGAGTAGTCATCCTCAACGTAATCTTGGGGTTCATCCAGGAGGGCAAAACAGAGTCTGCACTGGAGGCGCTAAGCCAGATGGTCGTTCGGGAATGCTTGGTTATCCGGGATGGAGAGAAGAAGATTATTCCCGCGCGGGAACTGGTTCCGGGTGATGTGGTGATTCTTAATAGCGGTGACAGGGTTCCGGCTGACCTGCGCCTTTTCTTTACTAAAGATATGGCAGTGGACGAAGCAGCGCTTACAGGTGAATCAGTACCGGTAGGAAAGAACACTCTCACCATTCCAAGACCAAACCTATCTCCTGGCGACCAGCAGTGTATGGCTTTCAGCGGTACCTTCGTCACCCGGGGCTTAGCCAAAGGCGTAGTGGTGGCTACCGGCGAGAACACGGAGTTCGGTAAAATTGCCAAATTGGTAAGTGTCACGCGTAAAGTAGCTACGCCGCTACAGCGGAAGATAGGCGCTTTCACCAAAACCTTAATGGTCTCTATCTTTATTCTTGGCGGTATTAATCTTCTGTTGGGATACTTCTTCGGATTTAGCCTTTCATATAGTTTCCTGGCCACTATTGCCCTTATTGTGGCGGCTATGCCGGAGATGCTTCCCATGTTAGTGACTTCAATATTGGCTCTTGCCGCCTCCTCTATGGCCAGAAGAAATGCGCTAATCAGGTTGTTGCCAGCAGCCGAAACGCTGGGTAGTACCACAGTTATATGTTCTGATAAGACTGGTACACTTACTAAGAACGAGATGACAGTGGTTAGATTATATGCCGGAGGAAAGGATTATCGGGTCAGTGGCGCAGGATATAATCCCACCGGAGAATTTACTCTCGATGGCGGTGTTATAAGTGCGCAATGCGATACGGTACTCACGGAGACTTTGAGAGCTGGTTTCCTTTGTAGCAACGCCACTTTGAGGAAGAGCAATGGAAGATACGAAATTGTCGGAGACCCTACTGAGGCGGCTTTGGTGGTTGCCGCCGCTAAGGCTGGCATTACAGATAGCCATCCCAGATTAGACGAGATACCGTTTGAATCCGAAAGGATGTACATGGCTACCTTATATGAAGGTGACTTGAATAACATCCTGTACGTTAAAGGGTCACCCGAAGTAGTTTTGAGAATGTGTAGCTCTCGCTTGACTGATACTTGTATAGAGCCAGTGGAGGCTAAACCGGTTTTGGAAAAAGCTGACGAGATGGCCGGAGAGGGCTTACGGTTAGTTGGGATGGCTTATAAAACCCTGCCGAAAGATAAAAAATCGATAGAAATTGCACATATTGAAGGGTTGGTCTTTTTGGGATTACAGGGCATGATAGACCCACCCCGTGAAGAGGTAATTGAAGCAGTTCATAAATGTAAAAAGGCAGGGATAAGGCCGGTAATGATAACAGGCGACCATGCAAAGACAGCCAAAGCTATTGCCTGTCAATTGGGAATTATTGATAGCACTACAGATGGGGTTCTTACCGGTGAAGAACTGGCCAGAATGAGTGATGATGAGTTATATGAGGTTGTAGACAAGGTTTCGGTCTATGCCAGAGTGGCTCCGGAGCATAAGTTGAGAATAGCTCGCCAGTTGCAGAAAAGGGGTCAGATTGTAGCCATGACCGGAGATGGTGTTAATGATGCTCCTGCTCTGAGAGCAGCCGATATAGGCATAGCTATGGGGGTTACTGGCACGGAGGTTAGCAAGGAAGCTGCCGCAATGATTCTGACCGACGACAATTTTGCCAGTATAGTGGCAGCTGTAGAAGAAGGCAGGCACGCCTGGAATAACCTGGAAAAGGCGATACTTTATACATTACCAACAAACGGCGGACAGGCGCTACTGATAATGGCGGCAATACTGATTGCACCATTTGTTGCCCTATTTGCCATGCGTCTCCCCTTGGAACCGATACAGATTCTATGGATAAATCTGTTTGATTCAGTGTTTCTCACAATGCCATTAATGATGGAGCCTAAAGAGAAAGGTTTATTGGATATGCCACCACGTGACCCAAAAGCAAAACTGGCTAATCGACTCTTTTTCGAGAGAGTAGGGCTGGTCTCTCTGATTATGGCTGGCACTGGTTTCCTCATATACTGGGAATTCGGACACTTAGCTCTTTCCAACAGCGACATAATACTGAGCCAAGCACAAACCGCCGCTTTTATGGGCGTGATATTGGTTCATCTGGGTTACGTCATGACTGCCCGGTCAACCACTAAATCAGCCTTTACCTTTAGTCCCTTTTCAAATAAATGGTTGCTAGGTGGCATAGCATTTACTATCATAGCCGACCTGCTGATAGTCTATTTGCCTACTCTCAACAATGTTTTCAGGACGGTAGCTTTTCCTGTCGAATGGTGGCCATTTGTGCTTATTGGTCTCCCTGCCGGCTTCTTCATACCCGAACTAGAGAAGTTCGTGAGGAGGAAAATACAGAGGAAACAGAATTAGCTTATTGGTTTCGAGCAGGTCACAAGCAACTGCTGCAAAGCCGGAATTAAGCCCTTCTTCTCAAATAGGAGTTCGGGAACTGTTCCGAATGGCCCACGTTACTGGACTCGAACCCTTTTAAATCGCTCCTGATTTGTCCTTAGCCGGTGACCAAATGAAAGTCACTGAAAAAACTCTCCCCGGCCAAATCGAATCTCGTCGAAATTGCCGAGGAGTTCTAGGTATCGTCCCCTTTGGTGGAGTGTTCACTTTTTGTTAACAAAATGTAGACTAACCGTAAACTGGCTGCAGATAAAAGTTAATGCTGCCTTTCGTAGAGAAGGTGTCAGTCCCAGAATTGCAGATACATTGTCCTGTATCAACTAAAACTGCTAAAATGAGGTGCCGGCTAGCGCGATTAGTTGGGGTAAGCTTTGCTTTTGTCCCGAGGAACGCACTACAAAACGGGTTGAGGAGAATGTCGTGACATTTTCGTCAGAAATCGTTGCAGACTTCGCAGTAATTATGACTATCGCTGCGATTGCCTATTTCATATTTCACAAATTAAAGCAGCCTACCATCCTTGGATACCTAATTGCAGGCGTAATCATAGGTCCTTATACTCCACCTTTTAGCCTTGTTACAAGACTCGATGTATTTGGAGCAGCCGCTGACTTGGGCGTCATTCTCCTCCTGTTCGGTATTGGATTGGAGTTTCCTCTAGCTAGACTCAGGAAGGTAGGCTTCAAAGTTCCGATAGGTGTATCAGCTATCGAGATCGCGCTGATGTTCCTCGTCAGTTACGGGATTGGCTGGATGTTAGGCTGGTCTTTCATGGATTCCCTTTTCCTCGGAGCAGCCTTGGCCAGCAGCAGTACAGTTATCATCGCCAAGGTTCTGAACGATTTGGGGAAGCTGAAAGATACCTCTACTCTAGTAATGCTGGGGGTACTTGTTGCTGAGGACCTTTTCGTCGTCCTTATTCTTGCGCTGATTACAGCGATAGTAGGCACAGGTTCTCTAGCCTTTCCTGGTCTTGCATGGACCGTCGGTAAGGTCTTACTTTTCGTCTTTGGCACCTTGATTGTTGGTAGTCTGATCGTTCCCAGGATTATCGACAGGATGGCCCGATTGGAGCGTGATGAAGTCCTGGTCTTAATCGCACTGGGACTTTGCTTCGGCCTGTCAGTAATTGCAAATATCATGGGCTTATCCATGGCAATAGGCGCGTTTCTAATGGGCGTCTTAGTCGCCAGCGCCAAATCCGCTGGTAGGGTCGCATCGCTCAGTTCTCCCATTAAGGATATGTTTGCAGCCATGTTCTTCGTGTCCATGGGAGCCCTCATAGATATTACACAGTTTCGGGTTTTTATAATCCCTGCCCTGATGGTTACTGGCATGATGATGGTAGGGAAAATGATTGGTTGCGGAGTGGGCACGAAGGCATTTGGATACGATACTTCCACTTCTTTGAAAGTAGGGTTTGGAATGGGACAGATCGGGGAGTTTGCATTCATAGTTGCGAAGGCGGGACAAGACCTGGACGCGATAAACTCCACCCTCTTCCCGACAATAGGAATTGCGGCGGCGATAACCGCTTTTTTTACGCCGTATATGATCAGGCTAAGCTATAAAATCGACCCAAACCAGCGGTTTAACTTCTTGAAACGCCGCTCAAGCAGGTAAACGCTACTCCATTTGAAATGCAAGATGCAATTTCAGTTGGCATATTGTTGGGCGTAGTGGCATAGTCAACCAATGTACGTGCACATCCAACAGATCATGGTCTGATTGAGTTCGCCTTCTGAGGAGACCACGGAAAGGTTATTGAAAAGACTTTACCAGGCCAGTCTGTAGAATGCCGGGGAGTTCTAGGTATCGTCCCCTTTGGTGGACCTGGGGAGATTCGAACTCAATCAGATAAAGGCAAAGGTTGATCTGAAAGTTCTAGATATTGAACAACTTGGGCTACCGTACTGGGTTCGAACTAGAGCCTTAAACATTAAGCCAAATCGTTTAATGTCAATTGGGAAACGTCAAGCCTTTGCCTTTACCAAAAGTAACTCATGTCCGTGCGGAATGTAGTTACAATTTTGGAGAGGAAGCCGAGATTGGTCAGGCAATGCGGCAGAACAAAGAAATAGACATCTATTCTTCAGCTTGGTCAGGCTCTTTGGGCTCGATTATCTGCCTCGCCTCCTCGGCAAGTTCCCGTGGTACCAGTATCTTTACTTGTCCTAAACCATCTACAGTCAAGCCGTAGACTATTCCAGCACTCTCATATTCCAGCAGAACAGGGATTCCCTCGCTCTCTAAGTGTGACTTTATAACATTAGCAACGAGTTCACCCTGAACCGTAGAGATTACAACAAAGTTTGATTTGTCGGCCACCTATTCCCCCCTTCTGCTCCCGTAATATGAACTTTAAGTGTAAATTGGGACTTTGTACCAGATGTAACCTTGATAAGGTCACACCACTCAATAGGAATTAAAGGATGCGATTTTTCCCATCGGCTCACGACCATGTTCTGGCCCTAGCTTTTCCCTATTGTAATAGCCCAGAGCTATCAGGATGTCTATCTTTTTATGCTGCGGGATGTTTAATATTGATTTTACTGCCCTTTCGTTGAACCAGCCTATCCAGCAAGTTCCGAGTCCCAGGTCCTCGGCCTCAAGCACAAAATGCTCACCAGCTATTCCTATATCGATGAGGTAATATTTTGTGCCTCGAAACATCCCTCCGATTCTGGCTAAAAACTTGGACTTTTCGGATATGACAACGACTATGACCGGGGCCGTTTTGCAAAAGGAATTTATCCAGTATATACCGCTGAAAGCAGCATCACACAGCTTATCCTTTAACTGTTTATCATCCACTACTATGAATCTCCACGGCTGTGAATTGCTTTCCGAG
>Ga0315280_10001186_pt1 | contig 45761 bp, 44 predicted proteins | sample YL17G06_40_MG_FD_203697 | JGI IMG/M metagenome (GOLD analysis project Ga0315280, IMG submission 203697) | Sediment microbial communities from Yellowstone Lake, YNP, Wyoming, USA - YL17G06_40 | ecosystem: Environmental > Aquatic > Freshwater > Lake > Sediment | place: USA: Wyoming | collected... | reverse complement strand
CAAGAAACTTCTGATTACGGTTCTAGGCTTGACTCCTAGCGCTTCTTTGGGGCATTCTTCTTCTTTCCCCAAAATCGCGCTTGACGTTATCCATAGATAGGGGCGCAATATATTGCGCCCCTACATGTTGGAAATCAATCCAGATGCTCGCCCTTTTGGTAGGCTTCCATGCGCTTGCGGCGTTCCTCCCGCTCCCTTGCCTTCTGCTCCTCGGGAGTCTCCACCAGTGGCGCATCGCCCTTAGCCACCAGATAGTTATCCATCATGAACACATTTTCCTCTATCAACGCTTTCAGTTCATCCAGCATCGCCTGCACCTGTGGAACACAACCAGCTTTACTCGGATCAAGAGTCAGCGTGAAGAGCATATTCTCCAGGTCGGCTAACTGCTTCTCCCATTTTTTGCGGAAGGTTGCCACTACGCTGTGGGTTAGGACTACATTGCCGGTGCCGTATTCCATCATAAAGCGGGCATAGTCGCTTTTTATTTCATTCCGGGCATAGTCCGCCTTTACCTGTGCGTTGGCGATTACCTCATCAGAAGAGCATGTCAAGCTCATCTTCTACCCACTCCGTTTTGTTCTCGGTTTCACCAAGGAGGTCATAGCGAACGCCCAAGAGCGCCCGCGCAGCGTCACGGTTGCCGGCGTCAGCGAGCATGTCCAGCGATTTATCCAGATACCACTCCATCACATCGTTATCATTGGCGTCTTCAGGGAAGGTGGATTTGAGGTAGGCAATGACCTCGCCGGCACGACCAGTTGCTGCCATCTGGGCAACATCGCGGAAGGCTTTCTGTTGCAGTGCATCGCGATCAGCTTCTTCTTCCTTCCCATGGTCACAACATCAACCGAGTATTGTGTGGATGCTGCCATGTGCTGTTGCCCATATTTGGCGAAGAGTTCGCCGAAGTGGGTTGCCAGCTTCAGGCTGGTATCGGCGCCCATAGCAGCGTTAAAACCGTCACGAACCCTGCCCCAGTGCGCCATATCGGTGAAGATACCCAGCCCGGCGATGACGGTGGGAACCTCGGCTTCCGATTTGCCCTGCAAAGCGGCGCAGGCACGGGCGTATTGATCCAGATTGATGCCCTCAATCACGGTTTCGCCGCCTGCAGCTTCCGAATCGCCATACATAGCCTTGCGCATGAACTCGCCGGTGAGCTGGCTGTATTTGACCATCATCTCCGGATCGTTGTTGATGGCTTCGTGCCACTCATAAATCATACCGAGGCGTGATAGTTGAGCTTGCCATCCTCATCCAGGCAGGTGCGGGGATCCTGATGGTGTTTGGCGAGTATCGCCAGCATCTCCGCCATGATGTCCAGTTTGCCCTCGCTCATCTCCCACTTTTGCCTTAGCATCCCGACTTCGGCGCTGAACGCGGCATATTGCTCCAGGGTAAGTCCTCGTATGACCAGTTCGCCCATGTTGGCTCCTTTGTTGGGGCGAAAGGGAATAGCGGAAAATATTAGCAGAGGGAATTAAGAATAGGAATAAAGAATATCAAAGGGAAGTAAATAGTTGGATGAGATTCACAAATATTCAGGCTTCTGTTCCACCCTTCTGTTGATGAATGCCACCCACGGATTTTCATCCAAATAGGCAACTATTTGTTCCAACCCCCACTTTTTATTTTCGCCTAGTGTGGCAATAATCGTCCGCACCAGTTCCAGATCCTCCTTCTCGTCAACACAAAGACGGTATTGGGGACGATTTAGCCATTGCGGCGCCATGGGGAAGAGGCAGCGAAACCGCTCGGGATGCCGGTAGAGAAAGGGCATAACATGCTCCCGGTCATAGGGGTCAGTCGCTTCGCGGTTGGCTATGCGCAGGTTCTCCGCCGGGCTGACTTCTATATCCATGCCGCGGGGGTAACCGGTGCGCGTGACATTCGTGCTTACATAGTCGCTTCTATTTTCCCGCTGAATGGAGATAATCCTATCCACTAACTGGGGATCCATCAACGGGCAGTCGGAGGTCATGCGAACGACTACTTTGGCGCTGACTTCATCAATTGCCATGAGATAGCGGGAAAGGACATCACTCTCGCTGCCACGCACTATCTTCACCCAATCCAGTTTTTCCACCTCGGCGATTATGGCATCATCGGGGGACTGGGTGGTGGTGGCGATGACGATGCCATCCAATAGACGGGATCGTTTTAATCTGGTGATCATGAACCTGAGCATGGATTGCCTGCCAACGCTCATCAACACTTTTCCGGGCAGGCGGGTGCTTCCCATGCGGGCTTGAACTATTCCCCAGGTTCCGGACATAATATAGCTTTAATTGTATTACAATAGCCAAACCAAATGTCAGGTATTTTTTATCCGTTACGTTCAGGATAGGATTGTGTAATTGAAAACGACTGAAATATTGGAAAGCAGAAGCACTGAGGTGCTGGAAAAGCCGCTGGCATTTCCTCATCCAAATCCGCAGAAAGCGCCGCAGCGTCCTGATGCGCCGGATGTTTCGGTGGTCATAGTCTCCTGGAATGTGCGCGAGCATTTGATTCCGCTGCTGGCTTCGCTCTATGAAACTACGCGGGGCGTTACCTTTGAAGTGTTCGTCTGCGACAATGATTCCCGGGACGGCAGTGCCGACGCAGTCGCCGAGAGTTTTCCGCAGGTTAAGCTGATACGCACAGGTGCAAATCTTGGATTCGGAAAAGCCAGCAATATGGCGATAAAGCGCGCTATCGGCAAATTCATCCTGATCTTGAATCCTGATTGCCTGCTCTGGGAAGACACGATCAGCATTTTGGTGCGCTTCCTGGAGGAGCATCCCGAATCCGGGGCGGTGGGCTGCCGCATGGTAGATGAAGACAGAGCGCTGGTTCCGACCGCCCGTGACGATATCAGTGTCAGGAATTTGTTCCTTGAGCATTTCTTCCATCCAGCCATTTGGGGAAGGAAGATCGCGGGCAGGTTTTCGCTCATCCATTGGGACCACAACAGCGTGCGGGAGGTTGATTGGCTGATAGGTGCATGCTGGCTGATTCGCAAGTCAGTGGTGGATGAGGTGGGACCATTTGACGAATCATTCTACCTCTTCCACGAAGAGACCGACTGGTGCTATCGGATTCGGCAGAAGGGCTATTGCATCTTCTTCACGCCGGAGACGACCATCCTGCACTATGGCAGCCGCAGTGCCCTTAAACGATGGCACCATAAACGTAGGATATATCTGATTTACTATCAGGAAAAACACACCTTCATAAGTAAGCATTGGGGTTCGGGGGCGCTTTTAGGGCATCGTCTGTTCATCAGCAGTCTGTTTTTGTTCCGCATACTGGAACTTTCAACCATGTTACCGTTCTCTGAGCAGGCTCAAAATGACTATTTCTCGCTTATGGCGTTCTATTTGCATGCATTGGCTGTAGAAGCGGGACTTTTAAATGTGCGTAAGTTGAAGGATGAACGGACGGGATAAATAATCCTAAAAAGGGAGTAGCTTATGTCTGGTGTTGAATACAGGCGGTTGGCAGCACATGATTACGATAGGGTGGTGGATGTCTGGCAGAAAGCCGGGCTGCCTTATAAAGTGCATGGTAGGGAAAGCCGCGAAGCTTTTGCCAGGCAGTTGGGTGATGACCACATCATTGCACTTGGTGCATTTGCCGAAGATGAACTAGTGGGCGTGGTTATTGGCTCGCACGATGGGCGTAAAGGGTGGATTAATCGTCTCGCGATGGTGCCGGGGATGCAAAAGCAGGGGATAGCTAAGGAACTAGTGCAGTTAGTGGAACAGTATCTTGAATCCGCCGGTATCATGATGTTTGCTGCACTGATCAATAGTGATAATTTTGCCAGCTTGAGTCTTTTTCAGAAACTGGGATACGAAGTGAAGCCACATATTATGTATTTGCGGAAACTTGTGAATAAGGAGTTTTAAGAACCAACTTGGGCTTTTCATCGGGTCTGGTTTTTATCTTTTGCTTATATTCTTTGGCAAGAATGCTAGTAACTGCAATATTTATGCCCATAAAATAGTAAAAATTTTTCACTTCAGTTAAAGTTTCAAACATAGCAACAACCAGGTAACCTAATATTGAGATAATCATTAACATACATAATTGATTAGTATTCATATCCCCTTCTTCTTTCGCCTTTTTTGCACCTCTCCGGAATCTTACAATCCACAGACCAATAAGGCTCATGATGAATATTAGGCCAGGTATTCCGGAGTAGGTCATGACTTCCAGGTAACCGTTATGCGGAACCTGCAAATGCCGTGAAGGTGCATTTACCCTGTTTGCATAGGTAGTGGCGAACTCTTCACCGAATTTGCCTGGTCCTACACCGAATACAGGATTTTCCACGATCATTACAACAGCAGCTCTGTAAAGGTACCCTCTTTGTTCCTCTAGAATTGATGAGCGCTCAAAAGTCGATCTCAATCTCTCGGTATAAGGTTCCTGCCAGAAAATGCCCACAAGTATGCTGGCTATCGTAATAAGAATAAATACATAATAATTCTTTAGGGACACCAATAAAACTCCTGCCATTACTAATAAAGTTGCTATTATCGCGCCACGCGATTGGGAAAGAATTGCGGTAATGGGGCAAATAAAGAATAGGATCATCAGGATGAACCTGATTTTTTTATTGCTCGTTTGAGCCATGACAATAAAAATAAATGGTATCAAAAGAGCTTGAAGATAACCCATACCATTTGGATTGACTAGAAATCCAATTGCTCTGGGTCCAAATCCATACCAATCTATTCCTAAAATGACCTGCATTATACCCACTAGATTGTTTATCGTGCCGATTATTATAAAAGCAACGAAATAAATAATTACTAATTTCCTTGAGTCCATGAGATTTATTATTAAGAAAGTAATTGAGTATTTCATTATAATTAGTAATAAATAATTACTTATATTTGAGACTTGGTTGACTATGCTTGATAATAACATGAATACGATATAACCCAATAACAATAATGCATCTACAGCAGACCCAAATATTATCTTTTTTGCGCCATACATTCTGTTAATAAATAGAGCTAATATGCATATAAAAGTGAATGCTTTATATGACCAACCAGAATACAAAGTAGCAGATAAACCCACAAGTACAAATACAAAAAATAGATCTATTAAAATAGCTATAAATGGATAATTAATTAGCATTACTAAAAATACAAACGCCAGAGCTCCAAATGCTAAAAACCTAGGATTAATATGAAGCAAAAGGACGCAAATAAAAGAGAATATTGCTATTACTAATAAAGCAAAAACTTCTCTTCTATAATTGCTAAATGATATAATATTTAGTTTCGATTTCATAACTCATCCATATGTAGTAAGCTCTTTGTAATTAACATATCATTGTTCAGAGTATAGTAATTTATACCATCTTCAAAGAAAAATAATTTTATGTAATGATAGTACATACGTATCAAAAAAGCACAAATCATACAACTAATATACATATAAGATATAATATTAACCTTAAAGTACTTTATAAAATTATATATTGCATTGATACCTTTGATAGTAGCTATGACCGGAAAATTGGTGCTTGCTTTGCCTCCGAAATGTATTACCTTTGTTTCAGAATTGAACCATATTTCGTAGCCGGAATCCCAAACTCTGCTGCATAATTCCAAATCTTCCACATACATAAAGAAACGCTCATTAAATCCGCACAGAGTATTGAATAAATTAACTCTTATCATAAAAAACGCACCACTAATTACGTCAACGGTTCTTGCATCACTGCGATCCCAGCCAGCCATTGTGTATTTGCGGTTAATTGGGTTATTTGGAAAACGACGATTTATACCGAGTGATTCTAAAAATAGAACAGGAACAGTGGGTTTGCGGCGTGTGGCAAGCAACTGAACCGAACCATCCTCATTAAGCACCCGGCAATTGGCAGCACCTGCCATGGGTTTTTTATCCATGAATTCAACCATCTTACTGAATGTTTCGGGGAATACCACAGTATCAGGATTCAAAAACAGTAAGTATCTGCCATGCGCAGATCTAGCACCAAGATTGTTCGCGCAGGCAAAGCCAAGATTTGCTCCCGGCTTGATAAGCTTAACCGGTGGGAATGCTGATTCCACCATCTCTGGCGAGCCATCCGCGCTGCAGTTATCTACAACAATTACTTCGTATCTTTCCACACCTGTGCTTGCATAGATGCTATCCAGACAATTCTTCAGGTATTCCAAGGTATTAAAGCTTACGATGATTATGGAGAGATCAAGCTCGGGCAAAATCCTTCACCAGTTCCTCTCCCAACTCAAGGATTTTGATAATCGGATCCTCCGTTAAATTCCTGAAATAGAGCTTCAAGAATTCATTGCGGTGTTCTTTTATTTTGTCATTTTGTCTGTCATGCAGAATATTCTTTATCCCCTCCTCTAGTTTTGTTGGATCAGTCACATAACCAGTTGCACCAAATTCTCCGGCACCCAGATTATCCCTGCCCCCGGTAAAATTCAGTGTTAGCACAGGGCGCCCAAGCAGCATGGCATCCAATCCCACACCCGAGCTAAAAATCACCGCCAGCGCCGACTTCCTGATTATAGCAGGCGTATCCTTGCTTTCCCATAATTCCAGTTCAGTTCCCTTTATAAATTGTTTATATGTGTAGTCCCTTTCCGCAGGATGCATCTTTATTTTGAAAGAGTGATCAGGGAAATCGGGTCCGGCATTGGCAAAAGCTCTGATAAGCTCTCTGTAATGCGCTATTCCTAAAGGATTCGTAAAGAGCGTAATGATTTTTTTGGGTTCAGAAGGTGTTTTACCTGATAAGTATTCGTCTATTAGTGGCTGGATATAGGTGCAACCACAAGGGCTAGTCTTTGCAGGATCACCGCCGTGCGCAATCAGGAAATCGGTGCTGTATTTGCCCCAGGTAGCTAGTTTGGTCGCATGCACCGGCAAATATCCGTGATCCGATGCGCCGGTTACGCCATGTTGCAAGCATAATGTCGGGATGTGCAGCTTTTCGGCGGCTGCGCACATCGCGCTGCCGGCTCGCATAGCATCCTGCGCCAGGATCACCAGCTTTGGTTTAAGCCTTTGCAAAGCTCGCTCTGCATATTTATAGAACCGGTGCATCTGAAAAAGGTAGGCGCCAGGTCGATAGGGGAAATGCTTCCGGAAAAATTCGCGCAAAGGAAATTTTATAGCAGAAGCTATCTGCCAATCGTTGGAGAGGGGAATCATTGCGATTCCGCCCTTCAACATCCGACAGAACTGCTTCTCATCACGCTTGACAGGTTGCCCAAAGTCACCCGGCGCACAATAGCGGTAGTTCCTAGCCTGGCAGGTCGTCAGTGCCTCGGGGTCGGTAGCCAGCACTAGGGCATCTTTGCTGTATAAAGCGTCTATCAATGACGCAAGGTTAGAGAGATCTGTATATGCATTCTGCAGAAGAATCAGATATTCTGCGTGGTCAGGCAATTCTCTTCCGGAGATAGGCAGTCCTCTTATGCGGGTGATGTGGGGAGCTAGAGCTCGCTCCATTTTCTGCTTGATAGGTGCCGGGCTGACCATAATCTTAATACTTGCAGGAATCAAGTAACCAACAAGATCTTTGAGCCATGGTCTATCTGCAGATTCCTCCAGGATTATTTCGGAAGGAGAATTTTCATCAATGAATCTTGGGATGGCAAAAGAGAATAAAGCCCATTCAGTCATCATGCTCTTTAAATCAAGCACCATGACGGGGCTCAGGTCGGAGCCTTCCCAGGTGAATACTTGCGGTGGGATGTATTCATGCAGATTCATCATGAATGAATCAATCAGATCAAGGATGCGGCGTTCTTCGACTGCGGATATCATTTCGCAGGCAAGACTACCGTCTGGGGGAATATCAATCGGGCTGGGGGCGAAGAAGAGACTGGGGATGCCGGCAGGTGAGTTGGGTCGGGCGCTGTATCCTATGGCTACTTTATCAGGCATATGGTGTCCTTGACTAGTTGGATGCAGCAACTTTTATCCCAGTTCGGGAGATTCCCTGCCCTCAATGAAGTCCTCAACTAGCTTGCGGGCAATTATATCGTGGAACTGGCGCGGTGGAGATTTCATGAAATATGCGCTGGGGGCGATGAGTGGTCCGGCAAGTTCGCGATCCAAAGCCAGTTTTGCGCATCGTATCGCGTCTATGACCACCCCGGCGCTGTTGGGGCTGTCCCACACCTCCAGTTTAAGCTCCATGTTCAGGGGGACATCGCCAAATGTTTGACCCTCCAGGCGGATGTAAGCCCATTTGCGATCAGTCAGCCACGGGATGTAATCGGAAGGACCAATATGCACCTTGTCATCCGGCAGCTTCTGACTGATCTGGCTAGTCACCGACTGCGTTTTGGATTTCTTCTTGCTATCCAGACGCTCCCGTTCCAGCATATTAAGAAAATCGGTGTTGCCACCAAAGTTCAACTGGTAAGTTTGCAGGATCTTCACACCACGCTCTTCCATCAACGCAACGAGCAGACGGTGGATGATGGTGGAACCAACCTGGCTCTTGATATCGTCGCCGATCACCGGCACACCCTGCTGCCGGAATCTCTTCTGCCAGTAACCGTTATCTGAAGCGATAAACACCGGAATGCAGTTGATGAACGCGCAGCTGCCTGCCTGCAGCACTTGCTCTACATACCATTTGGTTGCCTCTTCGCTGCCTACAGGAAGGAAGTTGACCACCACATCAACCTTGCGCTCCCGCAGGATGTTGACGATGTCAGCTGTTTGCCCCGGTGCCTTTTTTACCAGCGGCGCGATATATTTTCCAATCCCATCATGGGTCATGCCGCGGTCAACCGTAACACCGGAAACACCCAATTTTTCGGGGGGCATGAACATATAAGTGCAGTTGGGCAGGCTGAAGATGGCTTCGTGCAGATCCTTGCCCACTTTATTTATATCTATGTCAAATGCAGCAACTACCTCAATGTCGCGAATGTGGTAGGGTCCAAGGTTGATGTGCATCAGCCCCGGTATGGGATTTTCGGGCGCAGCATTTTGATAGTAATGGATGCCCTGGATAAGACTGCTGGCGCAATTACCCACACCTATTATCGCGACATTTATTTTGCCCAATCCCAATTCCCCCACCTATTCGTAGCGCAATGCCGCGATAGGATCCAGTCGGGCTGCCTTACTGGCGGGATAAAGCCCGAAGAAGATCCCCACGGCAGCAGAGAAGCCAAAGCCCAGGAATGCAGCCCATGCCGGTATAAAAATCGGCAAGGACAGGAGTGAACAAAGCACAATTCCAAGCAAACTCCCGATCAGGATGCCTAAAAAGCCGCCGATGCAGCTCAGGCTTGCGGCTTCAATCAGGAACTGCCACAGCACATCCCGTCGCTTAGCACCGACAGCCTTGCGTATGCCTATCTCACGGGTGCGTTCGGTCACGGTAACCAGCATTATGTTCATTATACCAATACCGCCAACTACCAGGCTGATGCTGGCGACCGCTATCATCACGCCAAAAGCAGCGCCGGTAATGGTATTGTAAATCTCCATCAGGCTGTCCTGGGTGATCAGTTCAAAGTTATTGGGTTCATCAAAGCGTAGTTTGCGGCGTCGGCGTAGAACCTCTTGTAACTGATCTTCGGCATTCTTTAATTCAGCCCCCGATTTAGCCTGGATAGCCAGCATCATCTCTGAGTGGCGATTGCCATAGAAAAGAGTCTGTGCTAGTCCATAAGGGACATAGATTACACTATCCTGTGATTCTCCAAAAAATTTCCCTTTTCGAACCAAAGTGCCTATTACGGTAAACTGTTGACCGCCTATTTTTATTTCTGCACCAATTGGATCAGTATCGGGGATAAGATTGTCAATGATATCTGCTCCTATTACCGCTACCCTGTGGTTTGCCAGGGCATCACCAGAGGTTAGGTTGCGACCGCTTTCAAAATCCATATTGCTGATTTCGGCATATTTATCGTCAGTGCCAATAACAGAGACTCCGACCATCTCCATGTTACCTCGTCGCACATCCATCATGTTTGCCAGAAAACCAGATGCCGATTTTACTGCAGGGCAGCTTGCCTGAATCGCATCGGCATCTGCCTGGGTAAGGTCTGGACGGCGCCAATACATTCTCTGGCTCGGACCGAAAGACATGGCGGGAAATTTGGATACATAAACAGAATTGGAACCCAGTTCCCCAATCAGGGATGCAAACGAACGATTCATACCCTCAATCAAGGTCAGCATTCCTACCACAGACATGACTCCAATGATTATTCCCAACATAGTCAAAAAGGAACGCATACGATTTGCCCAGATGGCTTTTAAAGCCTGAACGAATGCTTCATTGATGGGTGCAATTATGTGTGTAATATTTATCATATCATTCAAACCTTAATGCGTCGATTGGATCGCTTTTAGCTGCGCGCCATGCCGGATAAAGTCCAAACAGAGTTCCAACCGATGCCGAAAATCCAATCGCCAAGCCAATTGACCAGAAGGGAACACTGGCCGGCAATCCAGCTATCAACCTGATTAAAAGGCTGATTACATAGCCCAGGGCAATGCCAAGCACACCACCAAAAATAGCCAGGGTTATGCTCTCAAACAGAAATTGAGTGAGGATATCCGAGCGTTTAGCACCGATTGCCATTCTTATGCCTATTTCCTTGGTTCTCTCGGTAACACTCACTAACATAATATTCATAATGCCTACTCCACCCACTATAAGGCTGATTAATCCCACTCCGATCATGGCGGCAAACACGACACCTGTAAGTTGATTATAAGTGCTCATAATGGAATCCTGCGTCATAATAGAAAAATTATCAGGGTCATCAAAGCGGAGTTTGCGTCGTTGCCGCATCAAATTCCGCACTTGTTCAACTGCACCTTGCACATCATTTTCATCTTTGGCTTTGATAAGGATTGTTAGATGCATCTCTCTATTATTATACAAACGCTGAAACAGAGTGACGGGGATTAGAACCATATTATCGCGGCTCTGCCCAAACATTTGTCCCTGCTTGTCAAATACTCCTATGACAGTGAAACTTCTGCCACCTATATTTATCCTCTTCCCAATTGGATCCTCAGTGGGAAAGAAATAGGTGTAGGCATCATTACCAAGTATTACTACATACTGCGCGTGTTCAACCTCCAAATTGGTGAAAGCACGACCGAGTTTAAGGTCTACGCCTTGAACCAACTGATAGAACTCGTTGCTGCCCATAACCCGCACTCCATCTGAGCGTCTCCCGCTGTATGAAACAGATTGCATGGTTCCCGAGCGTGGTGCAACATAATCTACCGATGGACATTGCGTCGCTATAGCAGAAGCATCTTCCAAAACAAATTCCGGTCTTTTTTCTTCTATGCGATGTTGTGCTTCGTTGGGAACACCAAAAGTCATTTTGGAGAGAAAGAACGCGCTTTTACCCATCCTGCCGAATTCGCTGGATACCAGTGAGTTAAGCCCCTGGATAAGCGAGGTTAGCCCCACCACTGTCATCACGCCGATGGTGATGCCCAAAATAGTAAGAATGGCTCTGGTCTTATGCGACAACAGCGATACCAGAGACATGCGCAGTGTGTCAAGATACTTGGTAATGTTCATGGTGATTTATTATTCTAACACCAAAGCTTTCCTAATAATCCCTGATGAGTTTATAAAAACACTTTGACCTTCTTTGTCTAACAGAGCTTTCGGATGATACGGTTTTAAAACAATGGATAAAGTCAGTAATGCCTTCTACCACTATAACGCCGCTCACGATCGTAAAAGGCGTATTCATCGCTGTAGGTGCGGGGCAACTCCAGGATTTGCAGGTTCTCGGCACCGATATCCGCCAGAAAGCGGCTGGGCACGCTTGGTCCCCACATCCCCATGAACGCCCGCCGCGCGGCGCAGGTGAGCACCAAATCCTTGCGGGCACGGGTCATACCCACATAAAACAGCCGGCGCTCCTCCGCCAGATCCTCGACGCCCGAGCTTTGGGCGTGGGGCAGAAGGTTCTCCTCCAGTCCCACAATGATGACCAGGTCAAACTCCAGTCCCTTGGCGGTGTGCAATGTCATTAGGGAGACGACACCTGCCTCGCTGTCTATCTGATCGGCGTCGGTGACCAGTGCCACCGTTGCCAGGAAATCAGGCAGGCTGACCGGTTCCTCCTCGGCAGCAGCGATAAGCTCCCACACATTCTCCAGGCGCGTTTGCTCCTCTTCCTCCTGCTCGCCCAGCCATGCCAGATAGCCGCTCTGCTCCAGTATCTCCCGCGCCAGTTCCCCTGCGTTCTTACTCTCTAATTCCTCATGTTTCTTCGCAATCAACTCACCCAGCTTGGTGACCGACTTCTTACTCTTATCGGCGACGCGGGGGATATCCTTGATGGATTCCAGCGCCACCGCCAGGGGAATGCCCCGCATCTTGGCAATCTCGCGCAGCTTTTCCAGCGTTGTATTACCAGCGCCTCGTGGTGGGACATTGATGATCCGCTCCAGGCTTATCTCGTCCAGCGGGTTACTTACTATGCGCAGATAGGCAAGTGCGTCCTTGATCTCCTTCCGTTCATAGAAGCGCAGCCCGCCCACGATGAGGTATGGTAACTCCTTTTTGCGGAATGCCTCCTCCAGCGCCCGGCTTTGTGCGTGGGTGCGGTAGAGCACCACGGCATTGCGCAGGCTCATCCCCGCTTTTAGTGCCTGCTGCAAAACTCCCGCTACAAAGTAGGCTTCCTCCCGTTCATCTGCAGTCAGCACCAGCCGGGGTTTGTTGCCGCCGCGTCTATCCGTCCACAACCGCTTGTTCACATCCAGCGTCCGACCCGGCACGATCAGCTCGTTGGCGGCATCCAGGATAGGCTGCGTGCTGCGGTAGTTCTGGCTTAGCGGCAGGATTTGCACCCCCGCGTTCTGGTGGGTGCGCAGGAACGCCTCCACATTGGCGGTATCGGCGCCGCGGAAGCGGTAGATGGATTGGTCCGGGTCGCCCACGACGCATATATTGCCGTGCACCGACTCCAAATAGCGCAGCAAGCGGAACTGGGGCTGATTGGTGTCCTGATACTCGTCCACGAGGATATATCTGAACATCCCCGCGTAGTGCTCACGCACAGCCTGATTATCCGCCAGAAGTTTGACGGTATAAAGCAGCAGGTCGTCAAAATCAAGCGAGTTTGAACTAGCAAGTGCCTCTTGATAGAGGGGATAGGCGGCGGCGACAAAGTGCTCCTGCGGGGTGGTGGCGATGTAGTCCTGGGGGGTGATCATGTGGTTCTTGGCAAGGCTGATCTTGTGGATGAAATAACTGGGGGGCGGGATATTGGGGTTCACCCCGTCCTCGGGGGAGGATTTGATGATGCGGCGGATGAGCGCCAACTGGTCATCGCGGTCAAAGATGCTGAAATTGGAATTGAACGGCGGGATATGCTTGATCTCGTGGCGCAGCACCCGGGCGCAAAAGCTGTGGAAGGTGCTAATCCACATGGTGCCCAGGTCGGTGTTGAGCAGGCTTTCCACGCGGGAACGCATCTCGCGGGCGGCTTTGTTGGTGAAGGTGACCGCCAGTATTTCGTGCAGTCGCGCCAACCGCTGCGCTATGATGTGGGCGATGCGGGTAGCAATCACCCGCGTTTTGCCGCTGCCGGCGCCGGCAATGACCATCACCGCCCCTTCTGTTGCCAGAACGGCGGTGCGTTGCTCCGGGTTTAGACCTTTGAGGTAGGCTGGCTCCTGTGCCTGAGCCGGGATGACTTCCATAGCTTAACCGTGATTATAACGCATGGGAGCGCTCCTGTGTTGCATTTAGATGAGGATTTATGGTTGGAATTGAAAGCGATAAATGAACCACAGAGTTCACAGAGAACATAGAGAATAAAGGGAATGTTGTCATTGCGAGCCTCTGCAGGAGGCGTGGCAATCTCCAAAATGGAACCGGTTAGACATTGGAGATTGCTTCGTCGGCATAAACCGCCTCCTCGCAATGACGCGATTGGGCGTTTGTGTATGGTTCCACCTTTAGGTCGTGCCGCTAGCGTTTGCCCGTAATCACATCGTGTTTTGGGCTGGACAACGCCCGGCAGGGGATTCATCCCCTGCCCTACAAGAGGCAGGTTTATGTAGGGGAGGGGTTTCAAACCCCTCCCTGTGTGATTGCTAAATGCCTATCGTGGCATTATCAGATCGTCCATCAAGTCAACCCATCTGTCCAGGTCGTTCCCGCTTAGATACTGCTTGATGGCGTTGTAGTTGTCTGCCTCAACCTGTGCCATCGTTTCCACCGAGATCGGCGTGCCGGCACGCATCAGCTTGCGCAGTTCCACCTGCCTGCCCACGATGTTGAAGAGCGCCATGCTGCGGTTGAATTCCGGCGTTTGCACGGGAATATAGCAGGTACCGCCGGCGTCGCCGCCCTGATAGGTCTCGGAGTAGCGGTCCACGCCGTCAAAGATGGCTTGGGCGGTGCCTGAGGGCAATATTTTGCCATTGATCAGCTTGCGTAATCCTTCTTCAGCGGTCTGTAGATTCTGGCACAGGGTTTGGTAGTGCTTCTCGTCATATTCCCTGCCGGCAATATAGTCCAACAGAGCGATATATGCAGTGCGATATGCCGACCACTGCGGGGTGTTGTTAATGGATAATGCTTCGGGCTCTACATATACATAGCAGGAGGGGGCGGCTGGTTCATTGGCGCTACCGGAGGGCAAGCCGGCGAGTAGGAATGCAGACAGCGCCAGGAGTCGTAGCCGCCAGCCTTGCGGCACGATGCGGGCAAGAAGGAAGATTACCCCTAGTGTGATAATAACCAGCGGAATAGTCAGATAGACGCCAAGGTTTTTCATAACCGCTCCATTATCTAATCAGAGACCTGCAAGAGGTCTATCATCAGGGTTTTATATTGCTCCAGGTCGGTGCCGCTCAGATATTTGTCAATATCGGCAAAAATGGATTCCTTGGTCAGGCGGATGGTTTCGGGCGCCACGATCGTATTCTGCAGGATAAGCTTGCGGATCTGCACCTGCCGGCTTACAGCCTCTCCCAACACGAATTTGCGTTCAATTTCCGGCGAAATCATCATCTTGTAACAGGTTGTTCCCGTCATATCGCGATCGTAGCCGGTGGTGGAATTATCCATGCCATCAAATATGGCAGACATGGTTTTCTTGGATACACCCTTGCTGACGATAGCCTGGTTGAGCGCAGCTTCAGCCTGCTCAAGAGTATTGACCAGCTTGGTGAAATCAGCCTCGTTGAAATTTGATACCGCCATGTAATCTAAAATGTAAATATATGCGCTGCGGTAGTTTGCCCATTCCGGGGTGCTGATGAAGGCTTCCACACCCAGAGTATCCTGAACCATCGCAGGTTCGTAGCAGGTGACCATGCGCGGATCTTCGCTTTGTGCCGGCATGGCGGTCAGCAGCAGCGCTACCAATCCCAGCGGCAAGGTGCGCCACGAGTGGGGGAGGATGCGGATGAGCAACAGTAAAACTCCCACTGCCAGCATCACGATTGGAAACAACATATAGGCTGAAAATGATTTCATTGTCTTACCGTCCTCGTTTAAACCCGCCTGTCGCTCAATCTAACGATAGCAGGTTATTTTGCTGGTTGCCGGCACATAGGAGATGAGATCCATCATCAAATCCATATAAAGCGTGACATCGTCCCCATCCAGGTAGCGGGAGATTGATGCCCGCATATCCTCCTTGATCGCGTTCACCGTCAACTCCGAAATGTCCGCTTTCTCCGATATCAGCCGCTGCAATTCCACCTGTCGCGACACAATGTGCGAAAGAGCATTTTGGCGCTTCATTTCCGGCGTTACCAATGAAGGACCATAGCAAGTGACATTCACATCCATCTTGCGATTCTCTTCTATGAAGAATTTGATCCCGTCTGTGATCAATGGAATTGATCTATCTTCTGAATTTTGTGATAACAAAGAGGATTCCAGTTCGTTTTCCGATTTCTCCAAATTCATACGAAGCTGGAAAAACTGCGATGAATCGCTGTTAATGGCTTCACGCACACCGTTATTAACGAGATATTGGATGAGAGAGAGATACGCCGCCCGATACTTAGCCCATGCCGGCGATTCCTTGATATTCGGTTGGGTGGGGATCTCAATCGCCATATCGTAGCAGGTGGGACCGGGGTCGGTTTCGGCGCCGGCGGGGAGTGCAGCGATCAGGGTGGCAGCCACTGTGAGCAGGCTAAGCCGCCAGCGCGCCGGTGTCACCCTTATGAGCAGGTGAATGGTGAAGAGTGCTACCATTACCAGCGGTGCCAGGAACCATGGCATTACTGAGCGCATCCCATACCTCCTAAAACAGCGTTTCTACTATTTGGAAACCGAATTGTGGCGTGGTTTAGAAATGCATCAACTTGCGAAAAGCGTTGTAGCGCAGGTCAATCTCTTCGCGGGTGGCGGTCTTCAGGCGGTCCAGTGACCAGTCCTCCACGGTAAAGCTAGCCATCACCGAGCCGTAGATGCAGGCACGGCGCAGGGCTTCCTCATCGCTGGGGGAGGCTTGCACGCTGGCGAGGTAGCCCATCAGCCCGCCGGCAAAGGTGTCGCCGGCGCCGGTAGGGTCAATCACCTTGCGCAGGGGATATGCGGGGGCATAAAAGCACACTGTCCCCACGCACAGGAACACGCCGTGCTCACCCTTCTTCACTACTACTGCCTTGGGACCTTTCTCCAGCACCGCTTCGGCAGCGGTTATTTCGTTGCGTTCGCCCGACATCAGCTTTGCCTCGCCATCGTTGATGATGAGCAAATCCACCTCGGCGAGGATCTTGTCCAACTCGGCGGGCGCGCCCTGAATCCAGTAATTCATGGTATCCATGGCGACCATGGTGCCGGGCTTCATCTTGCGGCGGACTTCAAGCTGCAATGTGGGGTCAATATTGCCCAGGAACAGATAGGGCGAAGTGTTCCAGCCTTCGGGCAGGTGGGGTTTGAACTCGGCAAACACACCAAGCTGGGTATCGTGGGTGATGGCGATGTTGTGATTTTCGCCGTATTCCCCGTCCCAGTGGAAGGTTTTGCCGCCTTTGACCACAGTCAGCCCGCTGGTATCTATGTTCTTATGTTCCAGAAAGTCTATATGCTCCTTGGGGAAATCATCGCCGACTACGCCTACCAGGCGCACATCGGTGAAAAAGCTTGCCGCCACGCTGAAATATACCGCCGAACCACCCAACAGGTGAGTCCTTTTACCATGGATAGTCTTCAAAGTATCAAGCGCGACCGAACCTACAACCAGAATAGTCATGTATTTCCTTTCTATCTAATATATCAAACCCTCAGCCCAGGAACCGGCGGGCACCTTTGCCATCTGCCACACCACCGTGCCTGGGGCAAGCTGCACCTCGGCACCAACCTGAGCATAGTCGCCGATTACGGCGCCCAGTAGTGTTTTATGACTGGATGCCGCCTTGCCCGCAATATAGGTAGCAATAGTCTCACCTTCCGGTGCATGATCGTCGTTGCGGGTTTCGTCGCCGATGTCCGCTCCCATGCCGATGATGCAGCTGCGCAGGTTCACTTGTCTGCCTATGTGCGCATCAATCCCCACGTAGCAGTCATATAGCACTGAACCTTCATCAATGCGGGCGCCTTTCTCTATGTTTATCCGTCCTGCCAGCCGGACATTACCTGCTACTTGAGCATCGGGATGAATATAGACCGCCTGATTGCCCTTGAGGAAGTCAAATGCATCCAATAACTCCCAGGGGTAGCCCACCGATTGCCAGACCCGTCCCATTTGCGTATCACCCAAAAGCAGGCGGAACTGCGCCTTGCGGATGAGCAGCTTAATAGCATCGGTCAGTTCATATTCGTTACGAGAGCTTGGCGCAAGTTGATCCAGCAGATCAAGGACGCTGTAGTCAAAGAGATAGGCTCCAGTGGCTACCCAGCGCTCACGACTGCCGGAAGTAGGTTTTTCCACCAAATCTATAGGCAGGTTGGGAGTTTCAGGCGCCGTGGTGAACACCCCAAAGCGCAGGGGATCGGCTACCTTGGCGGCAAGAGCGGTATTGCTTTTGCAGTGAGCAAGTTTGGTCAACGCAGACTTCTGATAAAGATCATCACCCATTAACAGCAGGAAGCCGGATTCATCCAGAAAAGGTTGGGCAAGCTTAACCGCGGTAGCAGTACCGTTTCTTTCCTCCTGGCGGACATAGACTAACTCCAATCCGTATTGCTGCTTCCCCAGAGTGCATTCAATCTGATCCCGCCTGTATCCAACTACTATAATTACCTTCTGAATGCCGGCACCGGCAAGCGCCTTCAGGTTATAGCAAATGAGAGGCAAACCGCAAACCGGCAACATGGGCTTGGGCGTGGAGAGCGTAAGCGGATGGGTTCGGGTGGAGCTTCCCGCCGCGATAATCACTGCCTGTTGAACTGATTTTGGCATGGCGAATTCTAGCAGAAAAGTCCGTTTTTACAAAATAAGGGGGAAGGTTATCCTGCTTGTCATTTTTAAAGTGAAAAAGGAATAGATTTATGTTAATAGTTACGGATATTCAAGTGAGGGACATTGAAGGTACTGATTATCTACCACTCAGTGTTCGGCAACACGAAAACACTGGCTGAATCAATAGCTGCGGGAGCCCAATCGGCTGGGGCAGAGGTCAAGCTGACACCGGTCGCCGAGGCAGACCCGCGGGAACTGGATAACTACGATAGTATCATCCTCGGCTGCCCAACCCGGTTCGGCACGGTATCGGCTGACCTCAAGGCATTCATGGATCGCACCGGCTATGTGTGGAAGCAGGGGCAACTGGTGAACAAGGTGGGTGCGGCGTTCACTACATCCAACACCTTGCATGGCGGGCACGAAACCACTTTGCTCACAATCCACTACTTCCTGTTCAATCATGGCATGATAGTAGTGGGAGTTCCTCCCACCGTGCGCGAAACGGACTACGCCGGGAGTTACTATGGCGCTTCGGCACGGACAGTGGACGGCAAAACCCCACCCACCGAGGACGACAGGAAGGTTGCGTTTGCGTTGGGCAAACGGGTGGCGGAGATCATTAAGAAAATTATTACTGCATGAAATAATTGGATTTATAAGAGATATAGTTTTAAAATAGACTTGAAGAAGATGAGGTAGATGTCACCAACCAAACGAAAAGGCAAGAAGGCAAAGCAGGAGAGTTTTTCAGAGGCTGTGGAAAGTTCCCTCGATGCCGTGTTTGGTCCAGAGGTCGCTGATGCCGGCAAGCAAACTGCTGGGAAAGCGGAGGGCGATACCGCAGTCCCCGTGGATCAGGGCGGGCTTGGGGATGAGCTCCAGGGCGTAACCGGCGTCCTCGGCGAGGTGGAGGGCACGCATCGTCTGGTGGGTGGTGGCGAAAGTGACCAGGGTGAGGTTTTGTTTACTTACCATGGCGAAAAGACTACCATAACTTCCGAGAGCATGCCGCAGTATATCAACCACTCCTTCACCTGGCAACGAGTTCAAAAGTATCTGGACGACAAGGCTTACGAGATATCTGCAATTATCTCTTCCTCCATCAATTTCTCGCTAGATATGGGAATCATCTTCGGTTCAGGATTGACTGCATTAACCGAGCGCTTTTCGCAGCGCTTTGAAATTCCAACCAACGATTTGGCAGGCTGGCCTAAATCCCCCTCTGCGGATGAGGATGAGCGGCTGATTCTGGGTCAACTCAATGGCAAGGGCATCCTTATCATCCCGCGCCGCATTCATACTTATCAGGGGTTCAATGCCGCTGAAACCACCCTGCCGGTTCGGGTATTGCGCAAGCTGGGAGCTCGTCTGCTCGTTACCACCAATGCCTCGGGCTCAATCTCCTCCAAGGCGCCAGTGGGCAGACTGATGCTGATCAACGACCACATCAACTTCATGGTGGATTCGCCACTGCGGGGGCTGCCCGATTCTCATGTATCCATGCTCGGCGCCTATAATTCCGACATCATTTCACAGGCGCACACCTTGTCCAGCCGCCTTAACATCCGGCTGGGCGAGGGTGTTTATGTCGCACTCAGCGGTCCGGAATATGAGACCCCGGCCATGGCAACCTATTTGCGCCGTCTGGGCGGCGATGCAGTGGGCATGAGCACCGTCCCCGAGGTGATAATGGCACGCTACCTGGGCATGAAGGTTCTGGGCATATCAGCCGTCACCAACGACGCCGGTGCGATATTTGATCATTCCGATGTCCTTGATGAGGCAGAAGAGCTTTCCAAGGATCTGGATGCCGTGCTCGCCGGCTTGATGCCGTCTCTCCGTTATTAGTCTGCCATCAGTCTAAATGCCAGAATCACTCTCTTTAGATACCATCCCTAAAAATATGTTTCCTGTGAGGTTATTGATGAAGAGGCTCTCTTTGGTCATCTTCCTATCCTTTATATTCCTGGTCTTTGGCTGCGCGCAGGATGAATCGCATAAGTTGCCGCCCAGCCTCAAATCTAATCCCGAGGAAGTAGCAGTTGCCAATGCTTCGGTGAGCCAAAGCCGCCAGAATGCAGTCGTAACTGCAGCGCATCTGGCAAGCCCCGGTGTGGTTACCGTGGTTACCACCGCGGTGATTGAGACGACATGGAATCCCTTCTTCAATGATCCATTCTTTCAGCAGTGGGGTGGGGGTGGCGGCTTTTTCCCCGGACCTACCATGGAGCAAAAAGTCCGCATGAGTGGCTCCGGCTTCGTCTTTGATCCCTCCGGCTACATCATGACGGCTGAGCATGTGGTGCACGGCGCTAAGGATGTTTATGTGATATTGGCAAATGGCGAGAAGCTGCCTGCCAAGATCATCGGCTCCGACTTCGCGCAGGATATAGCCGTGCTAAAAGTGGAGAAATCCGGCTTGACAGCAATCCCCTTGGGTACCAGCTCCGATCTCATGGTGGGGGAGTGGGTGCTGGCGATGGGCAGTCCATTCTGGGGGGCGGTCAAGGAGCCGCAGCCCACCATCACTGTAGGCGTGGTCAGTGCAGTGGGGCGCAGCTTCCACTCCCAGGATGGACAGAGCCTGCGCGCCTATTCCAACCTCATCCAGACCGATGCTGCCATCAATGTGGGCAACTCCGGTGGTCCACTCATCAATGTGCTGGGGCAGGTCATCGGCGTCAATACCGCCATCATCAGCCCACAGACGGGCAATGTAGGCATCGCGTTCGCAGTGGGCATGGACGAAGCCAAAGCTGCTGCCGCCAGAATTATCTCGGATGAGGGGAAGCGCAAATCATCGCTGGGGGTCTATCTGATTCCGATAGATGACGAGATGAATGATGCCCTGAAACTTGGCGATGCCAAAGGGCTCTATATAGCGGATTTGGAGAAGGACGGCGTGGCTGCCAAGGTGGGAATCATGCGGGGGGATGTGCTGCTGAATGTAGCCGGCAGGAAGATGGAAAAAGTGGAGGATTACCGCAAGGCGATGCTGGAACTGGCTCCCGGCTCGGAGGTGGAGGTTACCATCTGGCGCCGCGGGGATAAGATAAGCGGCAAGATCAAGTTGGTGGAGCAAACGCACGAATAGGCGTTGTTACGCGTAGCCGGTTATCATCAAGTTCAGTTTTATAAGACGGTCATGTTGGTTAAATACCCACCATAATGTTATCATGCATGGCATTTACTTGGTTTTAGAGGGGTATGGTGGATAAGAGCAAAACACATATGGGATTCTGGCGACGGCTGGGCAGGTCGCTCAATAACACCCGCAAAGCAGTGGGCAGGGCACAGGCAACTGCTGTCACCTTCATATTCTATTGGATATTCCTTGGTCCATTAATCGTAATCTATCGCCTGTGCGGTGTGAAGTTCATGCCGCGAGTTAGAGCCGGCGCCGAATCCTATTTCCGACATCGTAAAGCGGTGGATAACGCCCGTGAACGCTTCCTGCGTCAATTCTGAAAGATTCCATCCTAGATGCCCATTCACATCCTCGGCGTAGCGTGTTTTTACCACGATTCATCAGCAGCAATTTACCGCGATGGCGAACTTCTTGCGGCGGTCGCCGAGGAGCGATTCACCCGCAAAAAGCACACCTCCGATTTCCCGATACATGCTATCAACTACTGTTTGGAGATAGCCGGCATAGACAGCACTCAACTGGACGCGGTCGCCTTCTACGAAAAGCCGCTCGCCAAGCTGGAACGGGTCATCTTCAGCTGCTTTGATACCTGGCCCCTCTCTTCGGTGCTGTTCACTAAGGTGCTACCAGTCATGCTCAAGCAGCACCTCAAGGTGCCCAAGTTGCTTCGCAAGGGCATAGGTTACAAGGGTGAAGTCCTGTTTGTGGATCATCATTTGGCGCATGCTGCCAGCGCGTTTCTGGTGAGCCCCTTTGATCGTGCCGCCATACTCTGTATGGATGGGGTGGGCGAATGGGTGAGCACCAGCAAGGGCGTTGGCGAGGGCACCAGCGTCAACCTGACACACGAGATCCCCTTCCCGCACAGCCTGGGGTTGCTATATTCGGCTTTGACCTACTTCACCGGCTACAAGGTGAACGGCGGCGAGGGTAAAGTGATGGGACTGGCACCCTATGGCAAGCCCAAATTTGTTGATGTGATCAAAAATAAACTCATAGACATCCGCCCCGACGGCTCCTTTCGCATGAATATGAAGTATTTCCGCTACCATCGCGGGACCACCATGCTCAGCCATCGCTTCATCCGTGAGTTTGGTCCACCCCGCAAGCCGGAATCCCCCCGCAGCGACTACTACGATGATTGGGCTTGTTCCTTGCAAATCGTTTTGGAGGAGGCGGTAATCAAGCTGGCGGCTACGCTGCAGCGGGAAACGGGCATAGAGAACCTGTGCCTAGGCGGTGGCGTAGCGCTCAACTCAGTCGCCAACGGTCTTATCTACGAGCAAACCGGGTTTAAGAACCTTTTCATTCAGCCGGCTGCCGGCGACGACGGCACCAGCGTGGGTGCCGCCGCCTATGTCGTGCACAACCTTTACAATCTGCCCCGCACCTACTGGATGGAAAACTGTTACCTGGGTCCCGAGTTCAGCGATGAATATATCCGTGACTATCTTTCCCGTTTGGGCGTCAAATTCACCGTGCTGGATCGTCAGGCTTTGGTGAGGGATGCTGCCGAACATCTGGCTGCCGAAAAGATCATCGGGTGGTATCAAGGGCGCATGGAGTTCGGTCCCCGGGCGCTGGGCAACCGCTCCATTTTGGCGGACCCGCGCCGCGCCGAGATGAAGGACATCCTCAATGCCCGCGTCAAGCACCGCGAATCATTTCGCCCCTTTGCGCCCACAATACTGCTGGAGCGCCTGAGCGAATATTTTGAATTAGATCATCCCAGCCCGCACATGCTGCTGGTCAGCAAAATCAAGCCGGCGAAGCGCGGCATTATCCCTGCGGTCTGTCATGTGGACGGCACCGGACGCGGACAAACGGTCAGCCGCAGCGAAAACGCTCTTTTCTACGATTTGATCGCCGAATTTGATAAAATCACAGGAGTGCCGGTTGTGCTTAACACCAGTTTTAATGTTCGCGGTGAACCCATCGTGTGCAAGCCCAGTGAAGCGTTTGCCTGCTTCGTGCACACCGATATGGATGCGCTCTATCTGGGTAGCCAGCGCATAGAGAAAGCGGATGTTGACACGGCAATTGTGACGCGACCTTCATTTGAACTTGATTAAGCAGGTTTGAGGAGGGAAAAATGGCTAAACAAGGAATGTTTCGTGAATTCTGGCTGTTTTTAAAGGAGACTAAAAAGTGGTGGCTCACACCGATCATCGTAATATTAATCCTGCTTTCGCTGTTTATCCTGTTTGCCGATAAGCTGGTTCTGCCGTTGATCTACATTTAAAGAGGGAAATGAACAAGGGAAATCACCGCACCATAGGCGGTCAGGCGGTTATTGAGGGCGTGCTGTTTCGGGGACCGCACGGCTATGCCATTGCTGTGCGTCGCCCCGATGGCGAGATCGTGTGGAAGGAGCAGGAGCACCAAAGTCCTGCCAGCCACTATCCCTGGAAGCTGCCCATTTTGCGGGGCATGGCGATGATGTGGGACAGCCTCTCGTTGGGCACATCGGCGCTGAACTGGTCCGCCGAGATGGCAATGCCCAAAGACGGGAAGGCAAAGAAGCCGAACAAGCTTGCTACAACACTATCATTTCTGTTTGCCATAGTCATCGGGTTGGGGCTTTTCGTGGGCGTGCCTTATCTGCTGACTACGCTTCTCAAGTCCGAATTCAACCTGAATGATCAGGATTTGCTGTTTAATGTGATAGACGGCGCCTTCCGTATCGTCCTGGTGATCGGATACATCCTCTTCACTACGATATTCAAGGATGTGCGTCGGGTCTACAGCTATCATGGAGCGGAGCATAAAACGATCAACACCTATGAATCGGGTTCTGAACCGACCACTGAATCGGTGAAGCGCTTCACCCGCTTTCATCCTCGCTGCGGCACCAGTTTCATCGTGGTCGTCCTTTTAATCCTTATCCTCCTGCACAGCGTTGTATTCGCCCTTCTGCCCTACGATCTATCATTTGCAGCGAAGTTGGCGATACGGCTGGCATTAATTCCCTTAGTGGCAGGGTTAGCGTATGAGGTTATACGATTTTCAGGCAAGCATGCCGACAAATGGTGGGCAAAACCGTTCATCTGGCCTGGCGTCTCCACACAGCACATCACAACTCGGGAACCGGACGATCAAATGCTGGAGGTAGCTCTCTTCAGTTTCCATAAGGTGCGGGAGTTGGAGGAGAGGGCGGAGACAGCTACAGCGACAAATTCAGTCTGATAGAGCAGGATTTTTACGGGCGATCGGTTGAATCGCCTATTTTTGTTGTAATATAGGAAAACTTCGGGAAGGGGCAGAGATGACGACGATACTGATGAAGGGCAAGCCGGTTGCCGATGCGATCAAAGTCGAACTGACCGAACGGATCCGAACTGAACTGAGAGGAATTGCCCCTACGCTGGTAGTGGTCGTACCAACGGGTGAATCCGAATCGGACTACTACCTGCGCAGCCTGAGTAAAACCGCTGCCGAGTGCGGCATAAATCTGCTACAGAAGGTCCTTCCTGCCGAAGCTGCCACCAAGGACTATCAGTTTGTGGTGAGTTCTTCCGGGATGGAGAGCAGTATTCACGGCATTCTGGTGCTGCGACCCCTGCCAGAACAGGTGGATACCGATGCCGTGACTGCCATTATCCCCGCAGAAAAGGATGTAGATGGTGTTACCGCCGGCAACATGGCAGCGCTCTATCTGGAAAAGCCCCGCCTGGTTCCTGCAACAGCAGCTGCGGTGATGGCTCTGCTGGATTATCACAGTGTTCCTTTGAAAGGCGTGCGTGCTGCAGTAGTGGGACGCAGCCGCACGGTGGGCAAACCGGTTGCGCTGATGCTGCTTAGCCGGCATGCTACGGTTACCATCTGCCACAGCCGAACCGTTGATTTGGCAGAAGTTCTTCAATCGTGTGAAGTGGTGGTAGTGGCTGCTGGTGTGCTTGGGTTCATCAAGCCGGGGATGATAAAGCCGGGTGCGGTGGTGATAGACGCCGGGTTCAATGTCCTGCCCGATGGCAATGTGATGGGCGATAGCGATCCCGCGGTAGCGGAGGTTGCATCGCTTTATGCAGCGGTGCCCGGTGGGGTTGGTCCACTGACCGTGGTATGCCTGCTGAAAAATCTGGTGGTGGCAGCAGCACAGCAGGCAAAATGGCAAGGCAGCCAGTTGGCGTGATGGGACGAACAGGTAAATGAAATCAAAGAATCAGACAAGCTCGTTACGAGAACTTTTTTGGGCACTAATCTTGTCTATATTCCTTGCCGTCTCAGTTATCTTCACTGCTAACATCCCGGATGGGGTGGAGGCATTCGGCGTTCCAGTTTATGCGCCATGCGCCTTTTATATTGTGTTTCATCACCCCTGCCCCAGCTGCGGGCTTACTCGTGCCATGATCGCTGCACTGCATTTAGATGTGGCACAATCGCTCAGGTTCAATTGGGCGGGCATCTGGGTTATAATCGGCTGGGTTGCGCTCATCGGCTGGCGGATTCAACGATTTGTTCTATACCGCCGTGACGACTTGGTTGCATATGAGCATAATCGTGATTTGTGGGGCAGGATCGGCATTATCTACACACTGGTATTTGCTGCATTGACAGTTGGTAATTGGATTTATCATCTCCTAATATAGTATTGCTATCAAAGGAGCATCATGAACCTTAAACCTATCTCGGTATGGGCTTTCCTTCTCTCGCTGTTTTCCTACTTTTTATGCCTTGTCAACGCCGTCATCGCAGTGGTGACCATCGTGCCCCTGATGACCCGCAATGCAGGCTGGATATCCGGCAATCAGGCGGCGATGCGCAACGCCATGATGCAGCAGATGGGCTCAGGCAATATGCTATTCCTCACGCTGATTGGGTGGACCGCCATGCTGGTCGCTGCTGTCGCGCTCATCCTATCCATCGTGGCACTAGTTAAGGCGAAGGGTGAGAAATACCAGGGCAAAGGGTTTGCTGTTACCGGGCTGATCCTTTCCGCGGTGTATTTGGGGCTCTCGCTGGTGGGGGTAATCATCAATCTCATAAGCGGCAACAGTATACTGTTTGGGACGATGAATGTCTGATCAGACTGAAGTGTTAGGGCAGCAAAATGCCGGCACGACCAACCCGGTAACGGTGCTGGGCACCATCTCGTTCATGACGAGCATAGCTGCCTATCTGATGTGTGGGATATTTCTATTCATCGGGTTTTTAAGTGCCAACCGTCCTGTTGGCACGGAGCTGATGGGTGGCTCCTCAGCGGTGGGGGTTGTAGTGATGCTTTTAAGCATCGTGCTGGCGCTGGTGGGGCTGGTAACCGGCATCATAGGTGCTGCCATTCGTCGGGGCACCAAAATAGAGGGCAGGGGTTTTGCAGTTGCCGGCTTGATTATCTCCAGCTCCTATACTTTGATTGTGATTATTCTTTTAGTGCTGGCAATCACACTGGCAGTCTTTACGGCATCTGCCTTTGGGATGTTTTTGGATTAAAAAAGGGCTTTCCTTTGGAAGCCCTTTAATATGCCTTGTTTCTAGGTGTGGTACTTGTTCCGGCATATAACATTATAATCCAAGCCGGCTGCCTGAATGGCATTCCCCCAGGAACCAAATCTACGGAATGCCGCCGAAAAGAGACTCGGCTCGTTCTTTTGCATCCAGCCTGATCCCAGCTTCTTCTTTTTCTTGTACATATCCTGAATGGTGACAAGGATCTTCTCGGCAGTCCACTTGCGGTTGGAGAAGAACGACATGATCTGTTCCTCATTAAATCCCGCCGCCTGCAGGGCGTTTGACCAGTTGCCGAACTTGCGATATGCCGCCGAATAGAGCAGCAAATGCTCCTTGGTCATGCGACCGTAGGTAAGCTGTTCCCCTGTTAGTGACCGAATCATCTGGATGATTTTTTCGCGCGACCAAGTAGTGTATTTGGTAGGTGCAATCTTGTTGATGTAATCGTAGGAATAGCCCGCCGATTCTATGGCTCGCTTCCAGGTGCCAAACTCCCGTCGCGCCGCACTGTGGAGGGCGATATCAGTCTTGTAGATGAACCAGAGCTTTTCAGGTGGAATCTTGCGGATTTCTACGACCACTCTGTCACGGGTCCACTTCGTGATTTTACCGGCTGCCAGCCTGCGGGATGCATGCAAAATGGATGGGTAATCTATGCCAGCTGCCACCACTGCATGGTTCCACCCTTTAAAGTAACGCAAGGCAGCGGAATAAAGCGAGGAATAGGCACGGGATATATTTTGCACCGTGAGCGGAGTCCCCTCCTCGTGCAACCGTCTAATTTCGTTGATGATTTTGCTTTCCGTCCAGCGCGAATATGCTGCTCTTTTTTTCATGCTCACTCCATCCTTCTATTCGTTTCTCTCCTGAGAAAACGAGAATAAAACACTGTTTTGATAGTTTAAAATCATGAAAACTATTGATAGAACTAGCGTATGACTATTCTTTACTACCAGAAGATTGTTTCAGATTTTACTCAAAAATCAATCTTATTTCAACCTCATCCCTTTCTGTTAAGTTCCTTTCGTTTAAACTTATATGGGAAACTTGGATTTTCATACCGAACTAAGCTTACCAAGCGGAGATTCTTTTCTTACTATGACCATTATGTATTTATCTACATGGAAGTCAAGCTTTTTTTTATCTCTATGCGTTCTGCTTTATCAAGCTCAAAGTTCACATAAATCAATCAGTTAGGTATCTTTTAAGATACAAAATGCCATAATCAATGGTTAGTTTGATCTGTGCTACATTATCCATTCTTTTACCCGATACCAACCTTTCTTCCAAATTGCTGGGGTGATCCAAAAAACCATTGTGGCTGCCGTCCTTTAGTGTGAGCAGCACTTTGGGTGAGGTTAACTGCTCATACATTGCCCGCACGGTGGAATTGGGGACAATGGCATCCATGCTGCCTGTTAGAATCACAATTGGGGTAGTGGAGCTATTAAGGACGCTCATATCCGAGATTTGTGCCGGTGCCAGAGCCATTGCAACCTTAAAACGCGGATCGGTACGCCCCAACTCCATAGCCAGACCGCCACCCCAGGAATGTCCCATCACCACAAGCTTGTTCGCATCGCAGATGCCGGAGAGAAACGCTATCTCGCCCTGGAAGCTCCTGCCCACGACCGCCTGCACTAGCCGGTCGACCAGTGCCGTGCATTCGCTTTTCACGGGTAATGTGCCACCGGGCAGGTCAGGTATGAAAAATACACAGCCGTTCTGGACAAAACCACTCGCCAGCAGTGAGAAGCTGGTGCGGTCCACCATCAGTCCGTGGATAAATATTATGGTGGGAAAAGCCCCAGCGTTTATCACTGGCGTTGTATTTTGACCATTGGTTAACGCAGGATAATAGACTGTCATCTGATTCTGCGCACCGTTCGTTTCCAGTAGGCTGATATTGTGGGATCCAACATTGTAGAGTGCCAAAGCGTTGAAACAGAGCAACAGGCAAGTGATAATAGCCCGAACGAGAATCGTCACAGAACCCCTCTTTTTAACTCCCACCAGCCCAGCATCCTCCCCTGGAAATGATTGACCAGTGGCGGAAGTAGGAGCATCTCCACATAGTTTATGGGGATATAAGGGAATCCGTAGCCAAAATAACTCAATCCGTTTTGGCGCAAAAGCCCAAGATAAAGGAAATCCATCACAATGGCTGTAGCAAAAAATGTGATGCCGGCAAGCCAGCTCATGCTCCGGTTGGGAACACCCCTCGGTCGGGGGGAATCTCCGGAATCGGAAGAGTGCCAGAGCCAGGCATCGGGCACGCGCAGGAAGTAGTTCCAGGAGAAAAGTATGATTATCACAGGATAAAGCGTGAACAGTTGGATCAGCCATGCATTCCAGAATACCGGCGTTCCCTTGAATGAGCCGACGAAGAACCACGGCACCACCCAGGCAAATACTGCAAACGATACCGCACGATAGATCTCATGCAGGATGTCTATAAATGTCCGGTTTTTTTCTGCCTCTGTAGCTTCAGTCATTCCAACCTCCATTTATCCTTGACAACAGAATTTGTTCAAGTGTCCGCCAGTTCTCTACCATTTTGCCATGATATTCACTGGTCGGTTCCATGCCCCTGGGGTTGAACCAAATCGTTTTAATGCCGGCATTTGCCGCCCCGATAATATCAGTGGCATAACTGTCACCAATATACAGGGCTTCCTCAGTCTCTATCTCCAGCCTTTGCAATGCCAGCCGGAAAACCTCGGGGTGTGGTTTGATTTTGCCGGTCTCCTCCGATATTAACACCACATCCACAAGCTCGGCTAAACCTGTTCTCTCCAGTTTATCCCGTTGGATATCCACAAAACCATTGGTAATGATACCAAGCTTTATTATACACCCAAGTTTCCTGAGGCAATCCAGAGCACCGGGGAAGAGCAGTTGGTGGCTGCCATAGTGCGCAAAATACTCCTCCATTAGAATTCTGGCATCAAGGTTTGGTCTGCCACATTTTGCAAGTACAGCCCTCATCCTGCCGTAGCGAATCTCATCCCGTGAAAGCTGCCCCTGCTCATAATCTGTCCACATCGCCTTGTTCGCCTTGAGAAATGTTGGCACGAAACAATCAGGCAGGTTATGAACTTTAGCCAAGTGCTCAAGCGAGGTGATCATTACAGTTGTGTGATCAGATATAGTGTCATCCAGGTCAAATAACGCTGCTTTGAGTGACTTGGGAGAATCCATCAGTCCTGCTCCCTGACCACTGCTCCGATGATATGGGCGATGGTGCCGGCATGCTCCCGCAGCGCGACGACTTCGGCGGCAGTGGATGATTCTTCAAGCGCTAAAAGTGTATCTTTTGTTGTCAGAGCTAATTGCAACCAACCCTCAGCTTTCTTCCTGATGATGATCCTTGAAATATCGTCAAAGGCGAAAACATACTTGGATCCATCTATATAGATCCTTTTCGCCGGTTCCGAAATGCGCAATCTCACCAGTGCTCTGCTTCTTCCTTTGCGCCAGCGTTCCACAAACGCCTGTATGGGCTTTCCCACCGCAAAGAAGGTCAGCACGCCCAGCACCAACGCATCCAGCGGGGTTCCCCCCGAGGTGAAGGCATAGCTGGCAAGCGCATAGATGGGATATGCCAGCAGAGCTGTCCAGATGAAGGGGGAGAGGATGACCAGCAGGCGGGGGCGCGGCGCTGCTTCAATTACGGTAGAGAATTCCCAGTAGCCGGGTCGCGGGGATTTTGCCACCAGCGGTCCAATTCCCACCAAGGTGATTTTATTCTGCGCCGGCAAAGTATCCATGTTTGGGTTACTTCACCCCGATTACTTTGTGGATCTGGGGGACGATGCGCACTTCATGCAGGGTGCGCAGGGCAAATTCCTGCCAGTGCAGAAGTTGTGCCGAGTCAGGTGGGGCAAATCCACATGATTTATCTACTGGTTGCAGGATGAACGGGATGTGTGATTCCACCCGGGCAACCAATTCCACCGCTTGCTCTATCTCAGCATCGGTCGTCTGTCTTGCCACCACGACCTTGACCTGCACCATGGAATCGCTGGCAACCTTTACGCTTTGCAGATAGAGTTCCCAATTCTCCACCCCGTTCATTAGCGAGGGCAGTTTGATGTCCAGGCTGATGTGGCTGAAATCGGAGATTGTCTCGGCGAGTTCACGGGGATAAAGCCCGCTGGTTTCCAGATTGGCAGTCAGGTTCCACTTATGGTGGGCAAGATGGGCAAGTGCTCGGGTGAAATCAAGCTGCAGTAAGGGTTCACCGCCGGTAATGGAAAGATAGCGCATATTGGGCATAAGCAGTGGACGCAGGTAGGAGATCAGGTCACCTGCAGCGATGGGATTGTCCATCTCCCGCGTTCCATCCGCCAACATGAGCTTCCACTTGACGGGATGCGGCTCCCACGCCTCCCGGGTATCACAATAGGGGCAGGCTACATTGCAGCCGGCAAGGCGCACGAACAGCGCCCGGGAGCCGGCATACATCCCCTCACCTTCAATGGAATCAAAGGCGGAATGCAGCCAGCCGCTTATGTTTTCCAGCCTTGCCATGGTGTTTATTCCTGCCGTCAGGCGCCGAATTTCTCCTGTTTGTCTATGAACTGCGAGAGGATGTTTAGCAAGTCCATCCCGTTAATTCTACCCAATCCGCCCCTGGCACAACTGCGCTCGCCATAGGATGTCACATCATCGGTGCGCACACCACTGCCGTGGATGATGATGGGTAGCGGGTCGCCAGAATGGTCCTTCACGCTGCATGGCGTGCTGTGATCGCCCAGAACCGCGATGTAGTCATCTGGCGTCAAGCTGGCAGCAATCGCGGCACAAAGTCGGTCAAACTTCTCTATCATTTGAATTTTAAGTTGATAGTCCCCATCGTGCCCGCCCAGGTCGGGACCCTTGAGGTTGACCAGCACGAATGGATATTGACTGGCAGCCACCAGGGCAGTTCTGGCGATGGACAGTTCGTCGGTATCGGAGCCGCCGGTGCTGCCAGGGGCGTCAAACAGCTCCAGTCCTACATAGCGGGCTATGCCGCGTATAAGTCCGACCTCCACCACTGCTCCGCCGCCAAATCCCCAGCGTTCAGTGAAGTGCGGGACATGGGGCGTCATGCCGGCGCCGCGCGGCAGGATGACATTGGCGGGATTAAGCCCCCGGGCTTTTCTGTCCCGGTTGACAGGATGATCAGCCAGGATACGAATGGATTCCCGCACAAATGTGTTGATGGCATCAGCAGAGCTCTGGGCATCCGGCATCAGAGGCTCCGCCTTACCGATGGGTTTGCCGTCGGCATGAGGGTCTATGGTGTCGCTAATTTGGTCGGAAAGGTTCTGTCCATGCAGCACCAAACCGGCACGATGGGCAGTGGATTCCTTGAAATATGCAGTGATACCCCCGGGCAGCTTCATACCGTCCAATGCCTTTGCCAGATCAGCGGTGCCGGTGTCTATACGCCCTGCTCTTCTATCTACTATGATGCCTTGTCCGTCAATAGTGGCAAAGTTGCACCTGAACGCCAGATCCCCGCCCTTGACCTCCAGCCCGACGCCCATCGCTTCAAAGGGACCCCTGCCGGTATAGTATTGATGCGGGTCATAGCCCAGCAGTGCCAAATGTGCAGTATCAGAGCCGGCGCGTATTCCCGGAGCGATGGGATCCATCATGCCGCAGATGCCGGCAGCGGCGAGTTTATCCAGATTCGGCGTGGAAGCGTATTCCAGAGGCGTCTTCCCACTCAGTTCGGCTATGGGACGATCACCCAATCCATCAGCTATCAACATCAGCGCTCTTTTAGCCATTATCTCAACCTCACATTTGGCATTTATTAAGATATTCTAACAGATGGATCAATCGGAAATACGGGAGTTTAAACGCCGCCCCAGCGTATCACACTTGCTGCGGCATAGTCGCCGGCATGGCTGAATCCTGCCAGCAACACGATATTGCCCGGGTGGAGTTTGCCCGCCTCTAATGCCGCATCCAGGTTGATAGACAGTGCTAATCTGAATCTATGTTTATTTTATCCTCTATTTGACGTGTTATAAGCATCAAATGTTAACAGCAGGATATTTTCTACTAAGCAGTTTTAATGTGTTAAATGCTTTTTCGGATTATTAAATTGATTTATTGGAATTCAAGATATTATTTCTTTAGGACGAATGTTATTGAATTAACATCCGTCCTAAAGTTCAAGGCATAATTCTTGAATTAATCTATGTCTTATTTCTAGGTTTTAGGGGTTCCTGAATTTCGGAATTGATTGATGAAAAAGGCTATATCTTCTTCACTTGCTTCCTTCGGAACACCATTAGGGGATAACCGTTTGCTGGACATAACCAATTTCTCAATTTGTTTGAACTCCTCAGAACCAGTTCTTACGATCACTAATTTCCCATGTATAATTAATGCCATCATACATGAGTACTCTGTTCCAAAAGGTTCTGAGTTCTCGCGAATGGTCTGGATTTTCATTGGAAAAAACCTCCCTTTAAAAGAACTGATGATTTAGTAACGTGTTTTGATGTTTGAAAGGATTTTTTACTATCCCCTTTCAAACAACTTGGATTTTCTCAGGATATTCTGTAAATTTACATAATAGCCTCCATTTCAGATGTGTTTACTCTATAGCATTTTGTTGGTCTGATAGAAAGGTCAGTTTGTCTGGTTCTCCAATATATCTGTGCCCGACATTGTCCGCCACATTCTGTTCGCATATTACACCTTCCACAATCACCACACACTTTAGACGGTGATCGAAATTGCCATAAAAGAGGTGAATTATCCCATATATCCAATAAGTGCTCTTTTCCAATTGACGTCTTGTTGCAACGGAACTCTTGACTTATGAGATTGTTACAAGGATAGACCCAACCTTCTGCGTTGACGTAAATTACATCGTTTCCAGCACGACAATAAACCGGTTTATATTCTGCAACATCATAACCGATTGGAGAATAGACAATTATCTCTTTATCTGACTGTTCGATTTCCTTTGATATTAACTCCCTTGCGAGCATCAGTTCTTTAAGATTCAAAGATATCTTGTTATTTGATGCTTTCCCCGATGGAACGACAGGTACGATTCGTATTAGATAAACTCCGAGTTTTTTTGCAAGTGCAACAATCTTGGGAATTTCTAAAATATTAGAACGCATTCCATTTATTTCAGGAAGAAGGACAAAATTGAAACTTATCCCAATCCCTTCGTTTACTGCTTTTTCTGTTCCCTGACAGACTTCTTCAATCGCATTAGTACCTTTAGGTATCTTCCGAAGTTGTTGGTCAAGTTCTGGATCAATTGTTACTAATGAAACTTGTATGGTTGAAATATAAAGTTTTTTGTACAATTCAATATTTGATGATAATTCGTAACCATTTGTCAGCAATGTTATAAGTGGTTGAGTCCCAATATTTGTGGACTCTGTTTTAATCAGTTGGCAAATAGTACTCAAACGTGATAAATCTAGTGAAGGTTCACCACCACTGAGGACAAAAATCCTTGTGCCTCTATTAAGAAGTGGTATCACAAGTTCTCGATGGATGACTTCTATTGATAGCTTTTCTGTGTCAACTTTTGGTATGTAACACCATGGACATTGATAATTGCATATTGGAGTGATTTCGAATATAGGAATCGGCGGAGTTATTATGCCTTTATCAGTTTTATCTAAATAATCGAGGACGATTTTTGTATTAAAGTCGCAAGTCAGTGGTAATCCGTGATTAACTAATGTTCTGAATGGTTCTGGTAATTCTGTAGATTTAATTACTTTGGGAATTCTGAAAGAATCATCAAAGGGAAAGTCATTCAGATAGTTCAGAAGTGATAAATACGCAACAATAGCTTCACCGTCCATTTCCCATTCCCCGGCGTAAAATGGATCAAGCACTCGGAATTTATTCTCCCCGTCTTTTATTATTACAGGCATTTCATCCCCATCTTCAACAAGTTTATGTATATTAAAGTCGAAAACAGCCCTATTGTATTAATTGGCTCTATTAAGTCAAGCGTAATTTTATATCATGTATGATTAATTATTCCTGAAATTGAGAGCATGGGTATTGTGCTTGAATATTTCTCTAAATGGATTCTTTTCCCTACCAGCGTATCACACTTGCTGCGGCATAGTCGCCGGCATGGCTGAATCCTGCCAGCAACACGATATTGCCCGGGTGGAGTTTGCCCGCCTCTAATGCCGCATCCAGGTTGACGGGTAGTGCCGCGCCAAACAAATTTCCATAGATATCATAGGTATCGTAATGCTTCTCGGGAGGAAGCAGTAGCGCCTCACGCCAATTGCGCAGGAAGAGGGGATTGGGCTGATTGGTGATGAGCAGATCCACATCGTCAGGTTTTAGCCCGGCTTGAGCCAGAGCATCGTATGCCAGCTCGGGCACGATTTTGTTGCCGCGACGGAAGATGGTCACGATGCGCTGTTCGGTGAAGGCGACGGAAAGCTGGCTCATGCCCGCCTCCCAATAGCGGCGGTCATCGTCTGCCTCTATAGTCATATCGCTGGCGGATGCGGGGAAGCAGCGGTGGGCAAGGGAGAGGATGGGGGAGGAATCAGCGGGCACCACATAGCCAACACCGCAGCCATCGCCGGGGACGGCAGCCTGAGCTTTGCGGCGCACTTCGCTCTGCGCGAATACGCGACCGCCGGCATTCTGCACACAGCAGATGAGTGCGCCTTTTAGGTCAAGGGTCTGAGCATAGATGCGGAATGCCTCTATCATATACACGAAAGAGATGCAGCCGGTGTTGTGCATGTCCAGCACCCAACGGGGCTTGGCGCCCAGGCGTTCGGCTACCATTGCGCCACAGCCAGTGAACGCCTGGTCGGGGACCGAGACATTGGTCAGGATCATGTCAAAGGCGGTGGCAGGATCAAGACTGAGCTTGGATGCCAGCTTGCGCGCTGCCCTCTCAATCAGGTCAACTGCGGATTCATCACGGGTGACATGGCGGCGTTCGGTAGGGGAGAAGAACATGTGTTTTGCCTGACCGCTGCCGGCTTCCTCTGCCCCGGCAAAGAAGTCGTTGCGCACTATCTTTTCGGGCATGTTGCTAGCAACACCCATCAGGCTGATTGGTTTCATCGCGCTACTCTCCCACCACCAGCGGTCCAATAGGCAATCCATTGCGATAGCGGTATTCCAATATCGCCTTCAGGTTGCGCAACTCCAGCGTATGTCCGGCATAGAACAGATCCCACATCTCCCCAACCCATATACGGTCGGGTATATCGTTAAGCTCCGGGAAGGGATTTTTATCATAATAGGGATGATGGCAGTTGGTCCACAGTACTACCGAGCCCGGCTTCTTAAACACTTTTTGCGCATCCACGACACGGTTGAGGTAGATCATCCACAGTTCGCCCCCCTGATCCCAGGCACACAGATAGTCCACCGTGCGCACCTGCGGATTTGCCTCCACCCGGCAAAAGAATTTGGAGCCGATGGCATCTCGTCCTTGATATAACCCGTCAGTGGTGATGCGCTTAAGGTCACGCACGCTATAAGTCCATTCCTCCAGGCTGTGGATGTTTGCCATATATTCATACACCAATTCGGGCGGGCAGTCTATAAAGTCCTGGATGGTGCAATATTCACCGTAAAGCTCGCTATGCGGGTAAACGGCGTGAGTCATTTCAAAAGTCATGGAGCCCAGTTCATCGCGGCTATAATCCTCACAACGCACCAATCCGGGGATGTCTTTTAGACCCTGGGGATCAATGGGCATTTTTCTCTCTCAATCGTGTTTTTTGAAGGGAAGGAATGGGGGGACTTCATTCACATCCAGGTTGATACTTAAAACTCTGGGACCTGTTGAAATGCTGGTTTGCGCGAGGAATGATTGCACTTCCTCTATCGTGCTGGCGTCGGTGGCGGACAAGCCGGGGAACATGGCGGCAAGTCCGGCGCCTATTTGCGATGAATTGAAAAGGTAGCATTCTATATCTGTTCCACAGCGGATCTTTGCCCGGGTATAACACATGCCGTGGGCATTGTTATTGAAGATAATGCAGGTGATGGGGAGGTTGTGCTGGATTGCAGTGTGAATCTCGCTGCCGTGCATGAAGAAAGAACCATCACCGGCGAGCACCCAAGTGGGTTTTTGGTTGCCGCAAGCCGCCCCCACCGCGGCGCCAAAGCTAAAGCCCATGCCTCCCATGCCCAGCGCCAGACCCATCCTGCCGCGGCGGGGCGCCTCCAGATGGTGCACTACAGTTGCGCCGGTGTTGCCGGCATCAACCATGATGTTGGCGTCATCGCTGATTATGGCTCGCAAATGGTTCAAAACATCCAGTATGCTTATCGTCTTGTAATCACTTTTATCGTTTGTATCATGGGGGACAGGCTGGGTGCCGACAAAGAGCTTTTCTGCCAGTGTCAGAGTGTCAGCTTGGCCCAACCCGGAAAGACCCAGCAGCGCCAACAATGCCTCGCGCACATTGGCGATGATTTCCAGCAGGTTGAAGCGGGTGAAGTTGCGGTTTAAGTATGAGCGTTCAAAGTTTATGCTGATTACATTTTTATCCAACAACACCTGTTCCAATCCCATGGCGCTGAACTGCGGCATGCGGGTGCCGATGATAAGCACAAGTTCCGCCTGGCTGACTGCATCAGCAATATCAGGATGTCCAACCGCGCCGGTTACGCCAATGTAACGGGGTGCATAATCGTCGTAGGTGTCGCGGGCATCGGGAGCGGTTGCGACCAGCGCATTCAGTTTCTCAGCGAGCACTGCCAGTTCTGCCCGGGCGTTATGGCGCGCCACACCCTGTCCAGCGATGATTAGAACTTTGCCGGTTCCCTTCTGTGCCGCATCGGTCAGCATCAGCCAAATATCACCCAAACGATGGCTCTCTTCATCCAGTGTGTCATGGTCTGTAACCGGAATTCGGTTGTGGTGCGGGTCTTTGCTATTGAGCTTCGTTAACTGCACATCCTTGGGGATAAGCAGCACTGCGGGTCCCGGGCAAGTGCCGGTTGCTATTTCCAGGGCATGAACGAGATGATGCTGGTAATTGATAGGACTTTCTATACGCCTGCAATAAAGTGATGTGGCGGCAAAAAGCTCCTCGGCGTCTATGGTGCCGGCAAGCCCGCTGGAGTCCTGGAAAGCCCCGTGCCCTTCGTAATAGGCGGGGGGCTGCCCGATGATGGCGAGCAGGGGGATGCAGCTGGCGAACGCTTCGGCGATGGCGGGCAGCAGATACATGGCGCCACCGCCGCTGGTAGTCAGCACGATGCCGGGCTTGCCTGATGTCAGGCTGTAGCCGCATGCCGCCGCGCCCGCCGAATACTCATGTTTGGCAAGCACTGTTTTGATTGATTCGCTTTGATGCTGCAGGCTGTCAATCATGTCCTCTATGTTTGCCCCGCCCACACCAAAGATATGGTCTATCCCCATGCGGATGGCGGTTCGGACTGTATAATCTACTAACAGCAAAGCTCCTCCTAAAAGGGCATTATCCCATAGCTGCCATTTAAAAACAGCCTTCAATTACTAGTTGTTTCCTTGCCTAATGCGTTTCCAACCCAAACTGAACGCTATATTAATTTACTATCACAAATCTTATATATTTTTGGGAAAGTAATGTATATTGGTCGTATGGGAATTAACGAAATGAAACGCCAGATTCTAATCAGCCGTCAGGATGACCAGTATCACATCGCGCTACTGGAAGATGGGGATCTGGTTGAGTATCATATAGAAGATACATCGGAAGATCATATAACCGGCAATGTCTATTTGGGCAGGACGGATGATGTGTTGCCGGGGCTTTCGTGCGCCTTCATAGATATAGGCATCGGGCGCAATGGGTTTTTACATGCCAGCGATGCGGTGGCTATCTCACCCGAGGATGAGTTTGATCAATTGGTGTTAAGCCAAACCCAAGGCATAGAGGAGCTTGCCAAGAAGGGGAAATCAATCCTTGTGCAGGTGGCAAAAGACCCCATCAGCGATAAAGGAGCCAAACTAACTACCAATATCACTCTTCCAGGGCGGTTTGCTGTTCTCATCCCCTCATTTGACCACATAGGTGTGAGTCATCGCATAGAGGATGAAAAGGAGCGCGAGCGACTGCGCAAAATTGCGGAAAAGGTTCGCCCAAATGGCATGGGGCTTATCATCCGCACCGTTTCGGTAGGTAAAAGCGAGGAGGAAATCCGGCAGGATGTAGAGCATCTAAACGAACTTTGGGATGGGATACTAAAGCAATCCCAACAAGCTCACTCCCCTTCTTTAATTTACAAAAATCCGGGCAAGATAATCAACATCCTACGCGATATAGTCAACGATGATGTGAGCAAAATAATCACTGATGATGTAAGTGTGATGGAACGGGTTAAATGCTATCTGGATGAATACGCATCCAGTTTGGTGGATAGAATAGAGTTTTACGACGAATCCCAGCCGGTTTTCACCCACTTTGGCGTGGAAAAAGAACTAGAGAAAATGCTGGGGCGAAAAGTATGGTTACGCTCCGGCGGTTATATAGTGATAGATCAGACTGAGGCATTGACTGCAATTGATGTGAACACAGGCAAGTTTGTGGGCAAGCGTGACCCCGAGGCAACGATACTCAAAACGAATATGGATGCAGCCAGGGAGATAGCCAAGCAAGTGCGTTTGCGTGATATTGGTGGAGTAATAGTGATTGATTTTATTGACATGAAGAAACAGGAGCATCGCAGCAAGGTCATCGCAACACTGACCGATACCACCTTTCACGACAGAAGTCGGGTGAAGATACTTGAGCTTTCGGAATTGGGCTTGGTGGAAATGACCCGTAAGAGGGTGCAAGAGGCGGTAACCTCCAGCATGTTCCGCAAGTGCCCCTACTGCCGCGGCGAAGGGCAGGTGCTGACCGAATCCACTATATTCCTTAAGATTGAGCGGGAGATACAGCAAATTTTTTCAACCACAGCAAAGAAGTCAATAATGGTTAGCCTGCATCCCGACCTTAAGGATGAGGTAGAGGAAAGATTGGCACCAAAGCTGAAAGCACTTACTGAACAGCATGGCGGAAGGGTCAAGCTGCGTTATAATGCTCAACTGCCTTTGGATGGGTTTGAGATTGACACAAATAAATGATGTTGGCTGTAAAGGTTTAAGCTATTGAAGCTTTCTTATATCCACGCTTTCCCTAATATGATCTTTGGCATTCTGCAGCATCTCCCGCGCTTCAGTCAGATTGGGTTCCAGGCGCAATGATTCCTCCAGACACTTCACACTGTCATTGTAGCGACCCATAATATAGTAGCAGAGCCCTTTGCCATACCACGATCCGGCATCATTGCTGATTTTTATGGCATGCTCAAAATGCTGCAACGCCTCGCCGTATCTGCCCAGGTGCGTGAGCGCTATACCGCATTCAGCCCAGGCAACTCCCTCCTGTGCGTGGTGATCCAGATAAATGCCATATGCAGTGACTGTTTTCTCCCAGTCATTCATCCTGTATGCCAGACTGCCAACATCACCCCATATAACTGAATCTTCACCATCCAACTCCGCAGCCTTGATGAGCGCACTTAGAGCCAGATCATTTTGCCCGAGCATCCTTAGCGCCGAACCTTTGCCATTCCATGCCGGCACCGAGGTTGGGTTTAGCTCTATCACTTTGCTGAATGCATAACTGGCTTCGGTGGGATGATCAAGCGCCAGCAGACATCGCCCTTTATTGAGAAGTGCTGGCAGATAGTCGGGACGGAGCACAAGGCACTTATCATAAGCCTCATAGGCTTCGGCATATTTGTTTATGGCTGCCAATGAACTACCAAGATCATTCCATGCCTTTGCGTTTACTGGATTTACATTGAGCAATGCGCGATAAGACTCAGTTGCCTCCTCGTAGTGTCTGAGGATGAACAGGCAACTCCCCTTTAAATCAAGAGCAGTCACATATCTTGGTTCCTGTACAAGGATTTGATCTAACACTAGAATTGCATCTTCATAGCGATGCTCTTCCTTAAGGACCATGGCAATACCGGCACGAGCGCGAATGTAGCCGGGATCTATGCCAAGCGCTTTCTCAAAAGCTGATTGGGCTTCATCAAGCCTGCCCAGCTTTAAAAGTAGCATACCCTTCTTGTTCAATACCCGGATATGGTCCGGATTATCGGCTATAGCTTGATTCAGGTAGATTAAACCGTTATCGGGACGATTTTCGTTTTCCAATTCAAGGGCGCGCATTATGTATTTTTCTACCACGGAGTTGCCGGGATCGGACATGGAAGCTGCTTCGCCACAATATATACAGTAGGCATAGCCATCGGAATTAACGCCACCGCAAAAGGGACAGGTTACATCCGCCACTGCAACGCAAATTAGAACAATAATAACAAGTAAAATAATTTTGCACATAAAGATACAACCCCATCCAATATATATTATACCACGCGAAGTTATGCAATGACGGCAAAAGGGGATACTACTAAGAAAGGAACAAGACTAGCTAAGCTTGAACAAAGTTTCACTTCATATTTAAAAACTAACTGCCCAGTTTCTGATTGATCTCCTCCATGGCTTCAAACTGGAATTTGAGCTGCTGCTTGATTTCGGCGACCTTCTCGGCAAAATCACCGCCCACCTGTGCCTGTGCTTTAGCCTCGGTGCAGGTGATGACCACCCAGCCTTGAACCTCTCGCAACAACTCCAGTGTTTTATGCACTTTGCCCTGGAGATCAGTCAGCAGTGTTTGCGCTCTTTGGTGGGCAGTCTTTCCCTCGTCCTCCTGTGTTTTGTCATGTATGGATGCCGTGCAATAGTCGGTAAGCTGGTCTATGCTTTCTAGAAATTTAACCAGATTGAGTATGGTGTGATAGATCTCATCCTCCAACTCCCCGACGCTTTTTTGGAGGTCGGGCGGAGTGCCCCGCTTGGCATCGGCGATGGCTTCCAGCACCTTGCGGGCGGCAAAGAGGTCGCTGCGACTGCCTTTGCTAAGATGATTGGCATAGGAGATCAGGCGGACCAGGGGTGAACCCAGACGGGTTGCCTGCCAGAGGTATGTCCCCAGCCAAAGAATGCCTAGACAGATTACAATTAGATCCTGTGCAGTCTGGTTGACTCCTATAAAAATAGAGATCAAGGCGCCCAGCATCGCTACACAAGCAATAACCCAGTAGAATACCTTGTCATCCTTCTTGAGGTTGCTTAACATTATCCAGCCGAAGATAACGCCGGTTATTGCCATGCTCTGAATGGTGGAGAGAAGATCAGTGAGATCCTCGGCTTTCATGCCGGAGTAGCGCACCAGAGATGCGATGATGAGCTGGAAGACGATGGTGCCCAGGAGTGCCAGAGAGGTATAATCAACGAATGCAGCCAGCCACGGCGAATTTGGGGTCTTAGCTGGGGGCGTGCTCTTCTCCATGCGGCTCCTTTGAGTGGGGAAGTGGATGGAGGAATGATAACACAAAAGATTGTTCATTTTGGACGACAGACATTCCTGTCTGTTGCTAATGTAGGGCATTACCTTCAGGTGATGCCCGGGCTGGCGTATCAAGTCTGAATTATTAGAAACCGGAGAACTGATGTCCCTGCCTGCTATAACTGCTTTTACCACCTCATTATTTAAGACAGCCCAAGCACGACCTGAAGGTCGCGCTCTACATAGAATATTACTTTGGTGCGGAAGGGTCTGAAGACCCTTTCCTACAATGAACGATTGGTAGAGGGCAGGGATGATGTAAAGCGGGCGACCCAAGGGTCGCCCCTACAAGGTTTGCCTCCCCTCGCCCTTGGGAAAGGGGTCGGGGGTGAGGTCACAGTGCCGGTGCCGCCTCCTCCGGGCACAGCGCGCTCGCACGCCCCAGCGTAAATTCCCCATACCTGTCGTTCACAGCATCCGTGGCGCTTAACATCCGCATCCGCGCCAGCTCCCGCGGCAGCAGCGATGTGGCATGCAGCTTGTCCGTCAACATTGACACCGACACCGCCAGCAGCCGCACCCCCCGCCCCTGCTCCCGCAGGCTCTCCACTATGCGATGTGCCTGTTCATACACCAGATACCCATCATCCAGATAGCGCTTGATGCGGTGCTGCTTGCCCACGGTGTAAAAATCGCTGTAACGCACCGCCGCGCTGATGCACCGCCCCGCCATGCCGTGCCGCCGCAATCTTCTGCCCACCCGCTCGCACAGACTCAGCAACGCCCCACCAATCTCCCCCGCGCGGTAGAGGTCACGGTTGAAGGTCTGGCTGTGCCCCACCGACTTGGGTTCCGGCGCCAGATGGAAGGGCGTCACCGGCGCATCGTCGCGACCCTGTCCCATCGCTCGCAGCCGCTCCCCGATGATGCCGAAGCGCCTGTGCATCCGCTCCGGGTCCGCCCGCCCCAACTGTCCGCAGGTCTTTATCCCCATCCCCGCCAGGTGCTGTTCCAGCCGGAACCCGATCCCGCACAGCTCCCGCACCGGCAGCTCCTCCATGAACGATGGGATATCCTCGGGGTAGAGGATGACCAGCCCGTCCGGCTTTTGCAGGTCGGAGCCGAGCTTTGCCAGCAGCTTGTTGGGCGCCACCCCGCAGGAGCAGGTCAGCCCCAGCTCGCGCCGGATGCGCCGCTTGATGAGCCTGCCCGCACGCTCGGGGTCGCCCAGGCGGTCCATTACCGGCGTGATCTCCAGGAACGCCTCGTCTATGCTGAACACCTCCAACTGGGGGGAGGCTTCCTGCAGGATGGAGAGGATCTGGCGGGTGGTGTCGGCGTATTTGCTGATGCTGCCCCCCAGCACGATGAGTTCCGGGCACATCCGCCGTGCCTCTCCGATGGGCATGCCGGTCTTCACGCCGCGGGCGCGGGCTTCGTAGGACGATGTCGCCACCACCGAGCGCCCGTCGGGGTCACCCGCCACCGCCACCGGCTTGCCCCGCAGGCTGGGGTGGATGCGCTGCTCTATCTGGGCAAAGTAGCAGTTCATGTCCACATGGATGACCCAGCGCGGGGGCGGCTCGCCGTTTTGCCCGAGGGGCGCATAGCCGTGCCAGGTGGAAAGCCCGGGCGGGGGCGCTCCCTGCGGTGCGGTGGTGTTGGCGGCGCGGCTGCCGTAGGTGGCGGGGGTGATGTCCTCATCCAGGTAGTGATCCAGGTAGTCGGGGGGAGGGGGACCTTCCTCGGGCGGGGGGAGGATGCGCCCGGAGATCTCGTCAAAGCGAGCCTGGCGCTCGGTCAGCGACTGGATGGAGCCCAGGATGCGGCTGTCTATGGGATGCGGGTGCGGGGTAATCATGGTCAACCTACCGCTTCCACTATACCATACTGTTGTTGAGGAGTCAAGGGGGAGGAGGGAGGATTTTGTCCGCCCGCAGGTCAGCGTTGGACATTTGGGGATTTTTGTGTCCTTTTAGCCCGTTTTGGGCGGATTTTCCGTCCTTCGCCTGTCCGTTTTGTCCGTTTTTCTGCGAATTGATGTTTTTTCCAGCGGGAGGAACACAGTCTGGCGCCGGTTTGCTGTAGGTTTGTTTCCGGTCCGTTATTTGAAAATGTCCGCTTTTAAAAAACCGCTCTGCCGCTTGCCCTCGTTTGATTTGCGCCATGATTATACCATACAATAGTTGAATATAGGTGAGTGGACTGAGGACTGAGTAGGAAGCAATGAGCAAGGTGGGATGAGTAGGGGCGACCAATGTGTCTGCCCTATTTTAACCCCCACCCTAACCCGCCCCCGCAGCATGGGCGGGGACTGTTAAGGTGGTTATTAAGCGCTTCGTCAACTACGAGCGGTTCCCCCTCTCCTTGCTTTTTATGGGAGAGGGGGCTAGGGGGTGAGGTCAAGCCAGGGGCAAGGGCTTGGCAAGGGAAATTCGTTGGGAATGGGATTACACCGTAGGGGCAGACCAAAGTGTCTGCCCTAATTTGACCCCCACCCTAACCCGCCCCCGCAGCATGGGCGGGGACGGTTAAGGTGGCTATTAAGCGCTTTGTCAACTACGAGCGGTTCCCCCTCTCCTTGCTTTTATGGGAGAGGGGGCTAGGGGGTGAGGTTAACCAAGGGCAATTCCTGAATTGCCCCGCCATGTTTTGATGTATAATCAATTTGCCATGACCCAAAACACACTCTACTACGGCGATAATCTGGATGTTATGCAGCGCCACATCGCCGCTGAATCGGTTGACCTCGTCTATCTTGACCCGCCCTTCAACAGCAACGCCAGCTACAATGTGCTCTTCGCCGAGCATAACGGCAAACAGGCTGCCGCGCAGATAAAAGCCTTTGAGGACACCTGGCGCTGGGATGAATCCGCCGCCGAAGCCTACCTGATAGTGGTGGAGGGGGGCGGCAAGGTGTCGCTGGCGATGCAGGCGTTCCATACCCTGCTGGGCAACTCTAACATGCTGGCGTATCTGGCGATGATGGCGCCGCGGCTGGTGGAACTGCGCCGGGTGCTAAAGCCGACCGGCAGTATTTACCTGCACTGCGACCCCACCGCCAGCCATTACCTGAAATTGCTCATGGATGCTGTGTTTGGTCCGAAGTTTTTTGGCAATGAGATTATATGGCAGAGAACAAGTGCAAAAGGTCTGGCGTTTACTCGCTTTGCTTCAAATCATGATGTAATCTTACGATACAAGGATTCTGAAAAAGTGACTTGGAATCCGCAATACAAAGAGCATGATCCTGATTATTTAGAGACTTTTTATCGTTTTATTGAACCCGAGACAGGCAGAAGATATAGATTAGATAATTTGGCAAATCCAAACAAAGATAGACCTAATTTGACTTATGAATTCTTGGGTGTTACACGAGTATGGCGCTGGACAAAAGAAAGAATGCAGAAAGCATTTAAT
>Ga0315280_10001185_pt1 | contig 45860 bp, 49 predicted proteins | sample YL17G06_40_MG_FD_203697 | JGI IMG/M metagenome (GOLD analysis project Ga0315280, IMG submission 203697) | Sediment microbial communities from Yellowstone Lake, YNP, Wyoming, USA - YL17G06_40 | ecosystem: Environmental > Aquatic > Freshwater > Lake > Sediment | place: USA: Wyoming | collected... | reverse complement strand
CTACCCCAAGACAAGTAACGGCTTGAACTTCGGCTTCAGCTGCCATACTTACTTCGCGTAACGCCAAATCGGCACATTTCGTATCTGCCACAATATAAGTTTCCTCAGGTTCAGGCACTACATTTTGTATTTCTGAAATGGCTCTTTTGCCATATATTTTTATTAAAGGAGTACCTACTTCAATCAAAATCCTCTCAGATGATGGTAACTGATTAATAATTGATCTTGCTTCGTCAAGTGTACTATTTAAAGCAATCTGAAGATATTTTTGTCTTCTTTTTAGAATCATTTTAGCTCTTTTAAAAATTCATTAGCAATTGCGGTAATTTTTTCTGGATTTTCATTAAACAATCTCCAAACCACTATAATATCAGCATCATTAAAAACCCCTGTTATAACCTCGTTAATTATTTCTCCGCCTGCTACGGCAATTAAAACATCATCGTAGACACTTTTTATTCTTTCTATTTCATGATAAGGGACTTCTTTTTCTCTGTTTTCTTCTCCTTCATCGACGCCACGATGCAACATTACTATTGTGGGAGGTTTTATGAGCTTGCTCAGAATTTCAAAAGGATATTCAACGTTCATCATATCAAGCATTGAATCAATTCCAATTTCTTCACACCTTTTAATGAATTGGTTTATGGTCTCTATGGGAGCGAGACCCAAACAAGTTGCAGCAGAAGCTCCTACCGAGGCTGCTGCCTCTACTTCAGTGAAGGCTCTATCCATACATTTTAAATCAGCAATAATATAAGGGCTGAAGGCAACTTTTTTATATTTCGCGATTTCTCTTTTTTGCTCTTTTTTTATTGATTTCAATAATAAATCTATTAAGGGAGTGCTAATTTCCTGTAGTCGAAAAGATTTCGTTCTGGAAATATTAGATGTTTCGGAAATATAACCAAAAACCCTTTGTTCCCATATGGTTTTGATCTCGCTAATTGCATGAGTGCCGTAAGCTTTAATTAAGGGATAGCCAGCTTCAATTATAATTCGATCCGACAGGGGCAGAGAGTTAATCATTGCCGCTATTTCTTCCAAAGTACGATTAAACGCAATTTGTAGATATTTCTTATTTCTTTCGAGCATTTTTTAATTTTAACAGAAAATTAAAGTAATTAAAAAACCAATTATTGAAAAGAAGGCAATTGGTGGTAGGGCGGGAATTGGTTGGCGGACTTTTTGCCGAGTAAAAATATAAAATCCAATAAAGAGCCCGACTAAAGAAAAAATGGCAACTATTAAAGAATTTAAAATGCTAACTGGAACTAAGGAGGCAGAAAATAAAAGAGGGAAAATGACATCGCCACCTCCTAAAATTAAAAATTTCCCTCCAGGTTCAATTTTTTCTAAGCTTTCCTGAAAACCAAGAATATTTTTGGGGATAACAAAAGCCAAAATGGCTCGATTTTCTATCATTTCTTTTGCCATCTTTATCATGTGTTTTGTTTTATAGACAGCAATGAAATCATAAATTGAGAAAATGATTAAAAGGGCTACCACAATAATAGGTTGAAGGGCTAATCCAAGGGTGCTTCCTACTCCCGCCATTCCCAAAATCATTAAAATATCTTGATTCAAAACCGATGGCTTTTTTAGCCACCAGAAAATTGAGAGAAAAAGAATGAAAAAAGGAATGGGTTCTGAAAGCCAAGCCTCAAGAAAAAGTAATCCGCCTGATAAGACTGCTAAAGTAAAAAGAAATTTAAAAATTATCCGCCTTCCCGGTTTAAATTTTAAAAAACGAATTAAAAGAAGAATAAATAAAGTGGCGAAAAGAAAAGAGGTAACAAATTTCCAAAATGGAACTTGGTGAATTCCAATTTTTTGAATTTTCAAAATTTCATTAATTCTAGAAGCGGCGACAATCCCCAATCCTAAGGTTAAAGAAAATAAAAAAGCTTCCCAGAAAAAAATCTTCCAAGGATGTAAAAGAGGAATTATTTTTAATTCTTCCTCGCTTTTTGCCTCTTCACCATTTGACATTTTAGATAAATAAATCTACTCGGAGTCCGGTAAGCTAACTTTCCTTTCTTAGCGCGTTTTGATGAATAATTTCTCATGCCAAACTCTTTAACCTTCTTTGAGCTTCGATTTTTTCCCGATATGAAATTTTTGCCTTTTTAATTCCTTTTTCAATAACTTCTAAGGTTCGATCATAAATTTTTTTGTTGACTGGAAATGGCGTTCCATCTTTACCTCCTACCGAAAATGAATAACGAGCCGGGTCTTCGTAGGAGGGTTTGGCTCCATAAATTATTTCGGAAACTAAACTCAGGGCTCGAATTGTTTTTGGACCTACTCCTTTTAATGAAAGAAGTTTCTCAAAATTTTCTGGATTTTCAAAGTGAGCAGCGAAAATTGTTTTCTCTAATCTTTTTAAATCAAATTTCTCTTTTAAAACCGGGTGCCAATGAAATTCAACATTTTTTAACTCCATTTCAACAAAACCCGGAATCCTCTGTTGCCTGATTAAGGTATCTGATTTTTGAGAGATTAATTTAATGTCTTTTAAAAATGTTTTTGGTTCTTCTTTCACTAACTCTGTTGAAATTTCTTTGTTTTCCCTACTTTCTTTGGCTGTTAAATTTAATGGCTTAACTTTAATATCGGAAATAATTCCGCTGTGAGGTTCCTCTACAAAATCTCTAACATTTGAAGATAACCAATGATAACGCCGAGCTGTGGAATTTTCTTCCCTCATCCCCTGCTGGACTACTGCCCATTGACCACTTTTTGAGAAAATTAAATTATGGTGATAAAGCTGATAACCATCCTGAATGAGATTTGAGTCTACTTTAGCTGAAATTTTACTTGCATAGACAAGTTTATCAATTTTTTCCATTGGCCAACCCAAAAACTCTCCCCAATTTTGAATTTGCTCCGGGGTTTTTCTGGAAGTTTTTCCTTTACCTCCGCAAATAAAAAGACCGAGGTCTGATTGTAGACCTCGCAATCCTTCTTTCAAAGCGCCCATTGTAGTAGTTGTAGCCCCGCTCGAATTCCAATCAAAACCAATCACGCAGGCAAGACTTTGAAACCAAACTGGATCAGAAAGCCGTCTTAAAACCTCTTCTATTCCAAATTCTTCAACAATAGCTAAAACTATTCCTCTAGCTAATCGCTTCATTCTTTCAAATAACCAATAAGGACATTTCCCATAATCTAATGGGATTGTAGCAATTCCTGTTCTCATAATTTTCAATTCAATTTTAACAAAAAACTGGCTTTTCAGCCAGTTTTGGAATTTGCTATTTTATTTTTTAATCTTTAAATTGAATTCCTCTCTAAGATATTTTATTGGGATTGAACCCGCATCCAAAATAACTTCATGGAAAAATCTGTCTGAATATTTTTCACCCATTTTTTCTTGAATCTCTCTTTTTAATTTTTTAATCAAGTATTTACCAATTAAATAACTTAACTGATAAGATGGGTTTTTGGTATATCTTTTTACTTCAGCGATTGCATTGTCTTTTTCCATACCTACTTCTTTCATTAAAAATCTAACTGCTTTATTAAAGCTCATTTGACCGAAATGAAGTTTAATATCGATTATGATTCTGGCTGCTCGCCATATTTCATCGAGGGTCTGAACAAATCTTGTCTCACTTGTATTATTAAAGCCAACGTCTCTCATATATTCTTCACAATAATGGGCCCAACCCTCAATTGTTTCGGTCGCTTCAGATAAGGTTCTTACCAAAGAAGGATTCTTAAGTGCTAGAGTAGACTGGAGATGGTGGCCAGGATAAGCTTCGTGGACAGAAGTATTAAAAATACTGGTATAATTATGTTTTTCCAATAATCTTTTTTGTTTAGCAGGAGTAATAATATAAATTCCTATTTTCTCTTTGGCAAATTTTTGGGGAAAGAAATAAGCAGCGAAAGGTGTGGTGTGAACCAAAAAAGAAGGGGTTTCTCTTATTATAACCTTCTCGTCTTTTGGAATCTTCATTAAATTATGAGTTAATATAAATTTCTTGGCTTTTGCAACGATTCTTCTGTATTGCTTTGTAATTTCTATGAAGTCATTGGAATGTCTTTTTTCAATTCTCTTTTCGACCTCTTTCGCTGTTAGTTTTGGGTCTATTTCTCTGGCAATTTCTTTCAGCTCTTCTTTATCCGCTTTTAGAGCCTTTTCCCCCGTTTCCAACATTTCTTTTATACTTAAATCTAATTCCCTAAGCTTTATTAATTTTCTAAAATTATCTTTCCCAATAATATATCTATTGATTGATTTGGGTAGAATTTCATTTCTCAAAAATTTTTTATAATCTTCTGTAGCTTTCAATGCAATATTAATATTCTTCAAAAATTCTTTTCTAAAATTCTTCTCGATTTTTATTGATTTGAGATTATCTAAAAATGACTCAAATCCTTCACAAGATTCTATGGCTATCTCTACCCAAAGTTTGTAAGGTCTTTTAATTCTTGTTTTGACTCGGTCAAATAAAATAGGTATAGTTTTTATAGCTTTATTTATCTTTTTTATTCTTTCTTTGAGAGGGATTATATCTCTACTAATTAATAAAAAGAGGGTTACTCCTATGTGCTCGGTAATGTCTGGATCAGATTCCCACATTTTTAGTTTCTCGAGAGAAAAAATTGTAAGTTTTATGTCATGGATAATTATTTTACTATCTAATTTATCTTTTTCTGATAATTTTTCTGTTTTTATCTCTGTAAATTTTTTAAGATATCTTTTAAAAAATTTAATATTCTCAAGGTAGGCCTTTTCGCCTTCATCCGACCATTTCCCATCGAATTTATGCAAGCCTAAAAAACTCCCATATTCTGGGAATCTTTTTACAAATAAATCAAAATAGTCTTTAACCAACTTTTGAAATTTTTTGTTCTTCATAATCCTTTTTCATTTTCAATTTTCAAACCCAGCACCAGAGCGAAGCTCGGTGCTGGACTAGTCCCGCACCGAAACTTTGTTTCTGGTGCAGGGAATTTTTTGATAGAGTTCTTGAATTTGTTTTTCCTGTTCTTTGATGTCCAAAACTTCTCGGCGAATCCGAGCTTTTTCTTTTCGAATATATTTGCGTAATGATTTTGGGAGTCCCTTTTTCATATCTAAAAATTGTAAATTTTAGAATTTCATTTTGCATTTTGACAGGCGAAGAGGACTTTGTCCTCTTCTTCACTTTCGCTTCCATAAATGGAAGCTCGGTATTTGAATCTTGCATTTTTATCATTCTCCTTTAATTACTGCCAATGGCACCAATCTTGCCACTTTTTTTGACAAACCGGCGTTGTGAACCACATTGACCACATCGTCCACGTCTTTATAAGCCATTGGTGCTTCTTCAGCAATTCCTCTTAATGACCAACATTTAACAACAATTCCTTTTGATTCTAATTTATTTACCACTTCTTGTCCAGAGATCCTTCTCATCGCCTCGTGGCGCGACATTGTCCTACCGGCACCGTGACAAACTGTATACCAAGCTTCTTTTGATTTTTCAGTGCCAACTAAAACATAAGAGGCAGTACCCATACTTCCAGGGATAAACACTGGTTGCCCGGTGCTTTTATATTTTTCTGAAAGCTCAGGATGCCCACTCGGGAAAGCCCGGGTTGCTCCTTTTCGATGGACTATTAACTTCGTTTTTTCTCCATTGACTTCATGGTCTTCAATTTTTGCTATATTATGTGCCACATCGTATAGAAGTTTCAAATTTGCCCTTCCCCCTAAAATCGATTTCCAAGCCTTTCTAACATAGTGAGCAATCATGTGTCTGTTTGACCAGGCATAATTACAAGCGGCAGACATTGCCTTAAAAAATCTTTGGCCTTCTGGAGAATTAAAGGGAACACAAGCTAACTCTCTATCCGGCAATCTTATTCCGTATTTGGGCAGAGCATTCATTACTATTCTTAAATAATCAGTACAATTTTGATGACCGAGGCCACGACTGCCAGTATGGATAAATACTACAACCTGATCTTTGAATAGTCCAAAAACTTTAGCTACCTCTTCGTCAAAGATTTCTTCAACTTTATCAAGTTGGCAGAAGTGGTTGCCTGAGCCAAGAGTCCCAACCTGATCTCTTCCCCGGTTTTTTGCTTGATTAGAAATACAAACGGCATCAGCTTGAGACATTTTCCCTTTTTCTTCACAATTTTCGATATCTTCTTCTTCGCCATATCCTTGTTTCACCAGATAAGGAACTCCTCCCTCTAAAATTTTGTTAATTTGTTCAATTGAAAGCTTTATTGCTCTACCCTTTCCTAACCCCGAAGGCACCTCTTTTTGAATTTCGGTTGCTAATTTTTCTAAATAAGGACTAATTTCTTTTTCAGAATAATCAGAAAGTAATATTCGGCAACCACAATTTTCGTCGTAGCCCACAAAGCCAGGCGAAATAACCCCATCCGGTAACTTCATTGCTCCTACCCCGCCAATTGGCGGACCGTAGCCAGAGTGGATGTCGGGCATAGCAATGGCATATTTTTGAATCCCTGGCATTGTAGTTGTATTCACTAATTGAACTAAAGCTTCGTCTTCTGTTTCTTCAAGTAATCTTTTCGAAGCGTAAATTCTCGCCGGAACGCGCATATCTTCTCTAAAAGACTTGGGGATTTCCCAGAGCCAATCATTTATTTTGACAATATTTTCTCTTATCATATGATTTCAATGCTATTTAAACACGCTCTTAAATAAGGAGCTTTGTGGTTTTTAGCCGCCAAATCCTCATTTTAATACTTCTTTCGGTTCGCTTAAGTCGATTACAACTTTCTTCGAGAGAATGACTTAAAATATATTTATCCTCCCAAGGCTCCCAAAAATTTTTGAAAATTCTTTTTAAAGCTTCTGGTCTTTTCCAGCTTAAAGCTTCTTGAGCTTTTTTTAATTTTCTCTTTAACGCTAAACAGCCTGAATAATACAAATATTTAATAAATTTTTGGGCTTTTTCTCGATTTAACATTATGTTGTAAATGTTATCTCTTTTATTTCTGCTCAATCTTTTCCTTTCCTTCAGATTTTTTTCGATAACCTTGCAAAGATAATTCTTTAATTTCTCGCTTTTAACTGAAATACCAACAAATGGAAGTCCTTTTTCTGTTATCCCGACACTTCCATCCCCATCTATCAAACCTCTAATATAATCTCTCTCACAAAATTTAGCTTTAGGTGGTGAAACAATCCACGATTTTTTGCCGTAAGGAACTCCTAGTTTATTAATTTCACTTCTAAATCTCATATCGCATATAGTTAAAGTATAACTTCGATAATTTTTTTTAAAATTAGTGTCTCGATCCCTCGCCCTAATTGAGTGGTAAATAGTAGGAAATAATTTTTTAAAAGATTTCAATATATCTTTATCTCTTTCTCCCAATTCAATTTCTAGTTTTCCTTTTTCTCTCTTTATAAAAGGTTTACCTAAAGTTCCATCTGTTTGCACAAAACCAAAGAAATAAGAATGTTCAGGTATTTTAAGATTTATATATTTCATACACTTTTTGGGATTTCCTAAAGCCAATCAGAAATTTTTTTGAAATTTTTTTAGAAATCATATATTTATTTTAACTTAAATTTTCAAAAAAGAAAAGACCGTGCTTAGCACGGCCTATTCTTTCTACTTTTTCAAAATTAGATATCAAAAAGTATTGTTGCTTCCCAGTTTTTGTCTTTTTTTTGATGAATGTCTAAACTATGATAAGTGACTCCTTTTATTATCACTCCAATAGTTTTTAATTTTTCACCAAATAAATTTCCTTCAATGTTTTTATTTGTCAGTTTTCTAAATTGAATTTGATGATAAATTTCGTGATTAATTTCGCTTAAATATAAAACTTCACTTAAAAAATCAACTAAAAGTGACGGCAAATCCAGAGAGGAAACCTTAATCTCTTTTTTTATTTTCCTCCCTTCCCCTTCATATTTAGCGCTTTCAAACATGCCAACCATTGCATTTTCAAAAAGCTCCTCCTTGCTTTTCCCAAAAGCTCTAATCTTTAAATCAGCTTTGTGTTCTAAAATCTCGTATTTCATACCCTACGAATTACGAATAAATACGAATTTACGAATTATTTAATTTCTAACTTCCCGAGTTCTTCTCTTACAACTTTTCTATCATCCCAGGGGATTTTTTTGCCTTTAGCTATACAAATCCAAGGTTCACAACCCTTGCCAGTGATTACTACTGCATCGCCTTCTTTGGCCAGTTTCAATGCTTCTTTAATTGCTTCTCTCCTGTCCAATATTTTTTTAGCTTTATTATTCGTTCCTTTTGCAACCTGCTTAATAATCTCCAGCGGATTCTCATCATAGGGATCTTCATTTGTCACAATAATTTCATCACAATATTTTGCCGCAATCTCTCCCAAAACTGGCCTTTTCCATTTATCTCTTCCACCGCCACAGGCGCCAAGTACGCAAATTAATTTATTGTTAATTGTTAATTGTTGATTGCTAATTGTTTGGTAAACTTTTTCTAAAGCATTAGGAGTAAAAGCATAATCAACAAAAACTTTAAATGGTTCAGAAATCACCTCCTCCATTCTGCCAGGGATTCCTTCAACTTTTTCTACCACTCTTTTACAGGTTTTTAAATCAACCCCTTGCGATAACCCAACGCAAATTGCTGCCAGAGCATTATAAATATTGAAATTACCAATTAAGCGAAGACTTAATTGAAGATTTTTATTATTAATGTCTCCTTTATTTAAACCATAGGTATATTTTTTCTTTGCTGAAAATTGTAAAAAATATTCGGCGTTTGCATCGTCAACATTAATAACGTGAGTGTTTTTTGTCAGTTGGAAAAGTTTTCCTTTAGCGGCTCGGTAATTTTCAAAGCCGCCGTGGGCTTCGATATGCTCTGGAGTTAAATTAGTAAAAACAGCTGTATCAAAATTAATAAACCGGTGGCGGTGCTGTTTTATACCTTCAGAGGTTACTTCCAAAACTACATATTGGCAACCAGAATCTACTGCCTGTCTCAAAAATTTTTGCAACTTGAATCGGCCAGGCATAGTCATTTTTAGAGTATTTGGCCATTCTTTTTCTATAATTTTAAATTTAATTGAGGATAAGGAAGCAACTTTATATCCGGCAGGGGCCCGCTCGCCAGAGGCGAGCGGGGGGGTGGCGGGCGGGTTGTAGTCTTCTAAAATCCTTGAAATAATTTCAACAACTGTCGATTTTCCATTGGTTCCCGTTACTCCAATGACTTTTATCTTTTCAGATGGAAATCTGTATAAAACGGCGCCCAAATAAGATAAGGAAAAATGATACCAATCAAGCAAAAAAGAAGGAATAAATTTTTTAATCAATTCTTTCACTAAATTAATTTTAACCTAAACTTGAAAAAAGAGGAAATTTAAGTTAAAAATGAATTGATGTTCAAATTAGTTTCCCCATTTAAACCAACCGGTGATCAGCCGCAGGCGATTGAAAAATTGGTAAAAAACTTAAAAGCCGGGGTTAAAAATCAGGTTTTATTAGGGGTGACTGGTTGCGGAAAAACTTTCGATATGTGCAGTTTAATTCAAGAAGTTCAGAAACCTACCCTCGTCATCACTTTTAATAAACTTCTGGCTGCCCAACTTTTTCAAGAGTTCAAAGAATTTTTTCCAAATAATGCCGTACATTATTTTGTAAGTTACTACGATTATTATCAACCGGAAGCCTATATTCCTCAAACCGACACTTATATTGAAAAAGATGCCAAAATTAATGAGGAAATTGATAGATTGAGACATGCCGCGGTCCAAGATTTATTAACGAGGAATGACATTATTATCGTGGCTTCGGTTTCTTGCATTTATAACATTGGTTCACCAGAAGCCTATCAACAGGTCTCTTTGAAAATCAAATCTGGTCAAAAAATAAAAAGAAAAGATTTGATTTCTTATTTAACTTCCCTTCAATATCAGAGAAATGAGATTGATTTTAAACCAGGCACTTTTCGGGTGAGGGGAAACATTATTGATATTTATTTAGTAACCGGTAAAGAAATTTTAAGAGTAGAATTTCTTGGCGACGAAATCGACAAAATATCAATTGCAACTTCCTCAATAACCCCTAGCTACAAACTACTAACTACTAACTACCGACTCTTCCCTGCCCACTTCTGGGTTACTCCTCAAGAAAAATTGAAAATCGCTATTGAAAATATAAAATTAGAATTACAAGAAAGATTAAAAGAGCTAAGGGGGCAAAAAAAACCCAGCACCAGAGCAAAGCTCGGTGCTGGACTAGTCCCGCACCGAAACGAAATTTCTGGTGCGGGGCTTTTGGAAGCCCAGAGATTAGAACAAAGGACAAATTATGACTTGGAAATGCTCAGAGAAACAGGATATTGCCACGGAGTCGAAAATTATTCAAGACATTTAGAATTTCGAAAACCGGGGGAAGCTCCTTATACTCTAACTGACTACTTTCCCGATGATTTTTTAATCTTTGTAGATGAATCTCATATGACAATCCCCCAGCTCCACGCTATGGCAAACCAAGACCGAGTGAGAAAAGAAACTTTAATTGAATATGGCTTTCGCCTTCCTTCAGCAATTGATAATCGGCCCCTAACTTTTAAAGAATTTGAAGAAAAAATAAATCAAATAATTTATGTCTCAGCTACTCCAGCTGAAGAAGAAAGAAGAAAAGCAACTAAAAAATGTATTGTCGAGCAATTAATTCGACCAACAGGATTATTAGAACCCTCAATTGAAATAAGACCAACTAAAAACCAAGTTAAAGATTTAATAGAAGAAATTAAAAAAAGGGTTGAGAAAAAGCAAAGAACTTTGGTTTTAACTTTAACTAAGAGGTTGGCTGAAGCCCTTTCGGATTATTTATCTGAGGAGGGAATTTCTTGTCAGTGGTTACATTCGGAAGTCAAAACCTTAGAAAGACCCCAAATTTTAAAAGATTTGAGGGAGGGAAAATACGATGTTTTAGTTGGTATTAATCTTTTAAGAGAAGGGTTGGATTTGCCAGAAGTGGCTTTGGTGGCAATTTTAGATGCGGATAAGGAAGGATTTTTAAGGTCGGAAACAACCCTAATTCAAACAATGGGACGAGCAGCCAGGCATTTAAAAGGTCATGTAATTTTATATGCTGATAAAATCACCAAATCGATGAAATTAGCCATAGATGAAGTTTTGAGAAGAAGGAAAATTCAAGAAAATTATAATAAAAAACGGGGGATAACTCCCCGGTCTATTATAAAAAAAATAAGAGATTGGCCGTTTGCTCTAAAAGAAAAAGACGTAACTTCTGAATTTTGGGCGATTCGCGATGCCAAACTTTTAGAAAGGGAAATGAAAAAAGCGGCAAAAAATTTAGACTTTGAAAGAGCCGCTGAAATAAGAGATCTGATCCTTCAACTTCGTTCAGGATCAACCCTGAGAAAATCGAAGGGTTGATTAAATAATTAAAAAGTGATAAAGAAAAAATATATGGCTATTACTAGATCAGCTAAAAAAGCTCTCCGCCAGAGTGAAAGAAGAAAAATAAGAAATATTCAAAGAAAGAAAAAAATAAAAGACCTTTTAAAAGAGGTGAAAAGTTTGGTTTCTCAGAAAAAGATTGAAGGTGCTAAAGAACTCTTACCCCAGGTCTATGAATTACTAGATAAGGCAGCTAAAACTGACCTAATTAAAAAGAATACTGCCGCCCGAAAGAAATCGAGAATGGCAAGATTAATTAGTAAAATTGAGTTAGGTTCTAAATCTCAGCAATAAATAAATCCAAAGCAGTTTCTGGCTCTCTTTTCCCTGTTTTTATAGATAGGTCTACCTGGAAAATTTTTTGGTAGATTTTTTTAAGTTCTTGAATTGTAAATTTTTGAGCCTGAGAATAACTCTTTTTGACAATGTAGGGATGGAGATCGGTAATTTTTGAAATGGCGTAAGGAAATTGGTACTTTTGAATGAGGTCTTTAATGATGAGTAAATTCCGAAATTGAAAATTTATCATAGAAAGTATGTATAAAGGAGAGTCGCCTTTTTCTAAATGTTTATGAATCAAAAAAAGGGCTTGCTTTTTATTTTTGATGGCTATTGCATCGATGGTTTTAAAAATGTCGGGTTCGATTTTTGGCTGAACTAAGAGTTCAACATCTCTTTGGGAAATTTCAGGATTTGGACATTTTAATTTGTAACTAACTAACTTTTTTATTTCATTTTCCATTTGCCAAAGATTATTGCCGACAAATTCAATAAGTTTAACCAAGGCATCTTCATCAATTTTAGTTTTTAGATTCGCGAATTCTTTTTTAACCCATCCTCTTAGTTGCTCTCCCTCTAAAAGTTTAAATTCCTGGGATTTCCCATATTTTTTTAGTAATTTAAAAAGGCTGTCATTTTTTAGGACTTCGCCACCCTCAAAAAACAAAATTATATCTTTGGAATTTATGAATTTTTTCGAATCTTTTAAAAAACTTTCCTTAAATTCTCGATTTGGAAAAACGCTCTTTAAAACTATCATTTTTTTCTCGGCAAACATTGAGGTCTGCTGAATCTCGTCTTTGAAACCTTCGAGACTTGACTCTCTCCCGTCAAAATACTTTAAATTTAATCCGCTTTTATGGATTTTTTTGTAATGATTAATGATCTCATTTAATTTCTGGCGACTCCTATATGAATCTTCTCCGTAAAGAAAAATTATCATAACTCTTGACAACCAGGGCAAAAATGGGCAGACCTGCTGGCTAATTTTACTCTTTTAATAATCGTTCCGCAACGACTACATTTTTCTCCTTCTCGACGATAAATTTTTCTTTCTTTATCAAAATAACCTCTTTCTCCAGAAATTCTTCGAAAATTAGAAATACTCTCACCTCCCAACTCAATTGCCTTTGGCAAAATTTCTCTCATTGCATTGTAAATTCTCTTAATCTCTTCATCGCTTAATTGCTTTGTTTCTTTGAATGGATGAATCTTTGCCTTCCATAAGATTTCATCGGAATAAATATTCCCGATTCCAGTAATTACTTCTTGATCCATTAAAACTTGTTTAATTTTTCCTTTTCTTTTTTTATCTAAAACCTCTTTGAATTTTTCGAAAGTAAAATCTTTATCTAATGGTTCGGGGCCAAAGGAGCTAAGCTCCTTTTCGAGAGTGTCTTTATTCAAAAGTTCTACTTTAGCGAACTTCCTCAAATCAGAAAGAGCTAACATCTGGTTATTATCTAACCAAAAAATTAAATGTAGAAATTTATTCATCGGATCTTCTTTCAAAGGACCAGGGATCGTTGCCTCCCACTTTCCTTCTTTTTGCTGCCATTTCCCTAAAAGTAAGTGGCCGGTAAGTTTTTGATGAATTAATAGGGTCTTATTATTGGAAAGTTCAAAGAGAATGTTTTTAGCTCGCCTCTTAACTTTTTTGATTGTTTTGCCTTTTATTTCTTTCTTAAATTCCTCAAAATCTTTTGGACTTTTTATTATTTTTTTAAAATCGGTCCAAACATCAATAAAGGCCCTTCCCAGGACCTTTTTTTGTAAATCTCTAACTATTGTTTCTACCTCGGGTAGCTCTGGCATGAATCTATTTCAGAGCGCTTTTGATTTTGTCAATAATTTCTCCAGGAGTGAAATGAGCCTTTATTAGATAATCAACTGCTCCCATCTTCAGTCCTTTCTCCACATCCTCTTTTTGACCAAGGTTAGAGAGAATAATTACTGGAATTGAACTTAAAGCTGATTCCTCTCTCATTTGGGATAAAACTTCAAATCCATCGATGCCAGGCAAAATCAAATCAAGTAAAACTAAATCTGGTTTTTCCTCTTTTATTTTTTTTATCCCTTCCTCACCATCAACTGCTTCAGAAACCCCAAAGCCTTCTTCTGTGAGTTTCCGGGCGATTAATTCCCTTAAAAACTTATCATCTTCAATAATGAGAATAGTCTTTGCCATAGTTTGGCTACGAAATACGAATTTTTTACGAAATTACGAAAACGTTTTCGTATATTCGTATGTTTTTCGTATTTTGTAGAATTACTTTCCTATTTGTTTTACGACTTTACCAAGCACTTCTTGGGGATCAAATTCGGTTTTAATTAGCCAATCCTTTGCTCCCAATTTTTGAGCTCGATTTAGCTCCACTGGCTGTCCGGAATTAGAGATAACAATTACCGGAATTTTTTTTAATTCTTTGTCTTTTGCCATTTCCTCCATCACTTCAAAACCTCCCATCTTGGGCATAATGATATCGAGTAATATAAGATCCAGCTTTACTTCCCGCATCGCTTCGAGTCCTTTTTCCCCATCTCGGGCCACTGAAACCTCGTAACCTTCTTGGGTTAGCTTTCTTTGGAGAAGATCAATCATAATCTCCTCATCTTCAATTATAAGAACTTTTTTGGGCATACCCCGTATATCAACTTCCAGAACCAAACGCCGTTAGGTGCGTTTGTCCTGTTGGCGATATTTTATTTAATTAATTTTACTTTACTCAACCTTGAAGTTATGCCCCGGCGTTTGTTTAAAACACACCTACTGGAAGTTGTATTACGGGGCATAATTTTATATCTTTATTATAACTTGTTAAAAAATTTTTGCAAACATCTTAAGCTTTCATTCCAAATGTTTTATATATCAAAATCGCTCCCACTAAATATCCTATTCGAGCATAAATTGGAGAAATAAGGGCGCAAATAACCATAGGGGCAATTAAAAATAAAACTCCAAGCCCGCAAAATAATCCTTTCATTCTTAACTCTTTTTCCTTTACTCTTAGAGAATTATATAAAATTATTCCAAAAATTAAAAGGGATATTAGTATCAATGTAATCGTCAGAAAGATATTGCCCTGGGTAGTGGTAGGATAATTTCTAACCACGAAATAGGGAAAAGGTTCAAGCGGGGCTTGCTGCAACTCGCTTGCCATTGGAACAATTTTTTGACTAAACATAAGAGTAACCATCCAGACTGTAAATAAAACATAGGTAATGTATTTGAAAAAAGATCTCGGAACAAACTCTTTAACCATAAACCAAAGTATTAGAATACCTCCCATTGTTTGAATAAAGCCGCCGATCATTAACAACTTAATTTGAATTTCAAGCATCTTAAACTGAATAAATATATCTCTTATAGCATAAAAATAAATTCCGAAGGCAATTAAGAAAAGCCCTAAAGCAAATATCTTTGCAGGGAAATATCTTTTTTCTTTACCCCTTTGGAAAATTCTATTACCAGTCCAAAAAAGAAGAGAAATTGTAGAAAACATTACTGCTTGAGTAAACATATTTTAAAACTCTTTTAAAAATCCTGCAAATTCTTCTTTAACTGGAATAGTGAAATGAAAAGTGGTACCCACATTTTCTTTCGATTCGAACCAGATTTTGCCTTCATGAGCTTCGATAATATTTTTCGCGATAAAAAGACCTAAACCCGTTCCTTCGGTTTCCATTCTCATTACATTGACTCCTCGAAAAAATTTAGTAAAAATCCTTTCTTTTTGATCTTCAGGAATTCCTACTCCAGTATCTTTTATTAAAAATTCTATTTCTTTTTCTCCTTTAACGTGTTTTAAAGAAATTGTCACTTGGCCGCCGGGAGGAGTATATCTAATGGCATTATCTAAAAGGTTCTGAACAGCTAATCTCATTTTCTCCACATCCAGCATGACAGATAACTTTTTTTCTGGTTTTTTAAATTCAAATTTCAGCTCTTTTCTCTCAATCTCTTCTTTATAAGAGTTTATCACAAATTGGACAACTGATTCAAGATTGGTCAGAATGGGCTGATAGAGATATCTTCCTTCTTCAATTCTGGTTATATCTAAAAGATCGTTAATTAATTCGATCATCTTTTCGTTTGATTGATAGGTTTTTTCAATAAAATCTTTCTGTTCTTCAGTTATTTTCCCAAGATCTCCATCTAATAACATCCTCAAGGCCCATTTAATTGCTGAAAGAGGGGTCCTTAACTGGTGAGCAGTTAGAGAAACGAATTCGCTTTTCGTTCTCTCAATTGTTTTTTCCCGAGTGATATCGTGTAAAATAATTAAAGTCCCCAATTTCTCCTCTTCTCTCATTATCGGAATGGTACTCGCTTCTAAAACTAAATCTTTTCTAGTCTGAACTTCTTTTCTAAAAACTCCCTTTATTTCTCCTCCTACTAGTCTCACAACAGGTTCAATAGTCGGGAAGGTGCTTAATTCCAAAATTGGTCTGCCGACTATATCTCTATTTTTGACATCAAAAAAATCTTCAGCCTGGGGATTAATTAAGGAAAGTCTCCCTTCTTTATCAAAGACTAAAAGCCCATCGGCAAAATTAGTAATAATCGCCAAGGTTTTATTTTTTTCTTCCTCAGCACTTTTCCGAGCTTCTTCAACATCTTCCAATATATTTGCTAAAGCACTTCTTGAATCTTGTAAATTTTTAGCTTCTTCTTCTAAATTTTTTTGATAAGTTTTAATGTCAGTTAAATCAAAAAGTCCAATAAAATATCCGTTAATTTCTCCCTCCTCGGTTTTTCTTACTATAATAGAAAGACTTACCGGAATTTCCTTTTTTTCTTTTGTAAAAACACTAATTTCTCTTGCCGAAACTGAGCCCTTCTCTTCAGCCTCTTTGAATATTTCTTTTGTTTTCTCTTTGGCAAAAATATCCTCAATAGATTTCCCAATAATTTCATCTATTTTATATCCGGAAATTTTCTCAAAGGCAGGGTTTGCTTCTAGTATTACGCCAATTGAACTAATAAAGCAGACTGGTGAGGGTAAAAAAGAAAATAGGTCTTCAATATAGCTTTTAAGGGAGTCCAGGTCTTCAAGTAAGATAGAAATTTTATCTTCATTTTTGTTTTTATCTATTTCCATTTTATTAAATATTCATGATATTGGTCCCCTCGAAAAACACATTTTGTTTCTTCGATATTTATTTCTTCGGCACCAATCATTAAATGAGCAAAAGTAGAAAAATAGCCTTCTAAATAGAGGCAGTAAATTGGGTGAAGATTAAGATTTTTAATTCTAACTATTGCATATTTCTTTTTCTCATCAAGTTCTACTGGGATAAATTCTCCTGCTGTCCAATACTTATTCCATATTTTTGGAGTTTCTTTAAAAAAGGTTTTTGAAATAGAACTGAAATATCTTATGAAAATCTTAATAATAAAAGAAACCTTTATGGCATAACGTCCCATTTCCCTAATTTTTTCATCATTAAAATTAAGGGCTTTTTTAATTGCTAATAGAGAAAGGGCTCTAAGCCCGCCAGGATAAAATCCCATTGTCTCTAATTTTTCATACTCGAGGGGATAACCGACCTCTTTTAATTCCTCCTCTACCTTATTTAAGCCCTCTTTGCCTCTGTCTTTTATTATAAAATCAGCATCGCTTTTTAAATCCATGCCCCTTATTTCTCCTTTAATTTCCATTAATTTTTTGGCCAGGGGCCCAAGCGAAGCTTGGGAGGATGTGGTGGGTGGGTTGTAGTCTTTTGTGGGTTCTTGATTCATATAAAAATTTTTAAACAATTTTAGGATTTTCTTTTATTGCCATTTAATTAAATAACTGTGTCCTTTTCCTCCCTTAAAGAAACATTCAATTTCCTGGCAAGTTATTTTTTCAGGTTTTAAGACCATTTCAGCCAACTCTAATAATACTCCCTCCAGACACCGGCAATAAATAGGGTGAAGGTCGAAATCCTTCAATTTTAAAATAACATATTTTTTTTCTAGGTTGGATTCTTCAACTTTCAATTCACCAACTGTAAAGTATTCAGCCCAAGTTTTTTGAGCTTCTTTAAAAACTTTTTCAGTTGAAAAAAAATATTTCATAAAAATCCTGATTATCCAAGAAACTTTCATTGCATAAGCACCGAGCTCTTTTATTTTTTCATCTGGCCAATCAAAGACCTTCTTAATAGCTAATAAAGAAATAGCTCTTAATCCTGCTGGATAAAAAGCAAACTGATTAATCTTTTTATATTCAATTGGATAACCTAATCTTTCTAATTCTTTTTCTACATTTTTTAAGCCATCTTCCCCTTTTTCTTTTATTATAAAATCAGCATCATTTTTAAAATGAGTTCCTCTTGCCTCGCCTTTAATCCTCATCAGCCTTTGAGCAATCTCTCTGTTAATTATTTCATCCATAAAAACTAATTAATTCTTTACTTTTAACTCTTCAATTGTTTCTCCAGCTGCTTAATTTTCTCTTTTAGCTCTATCATTTTTAATTCTCTGCCCGTCATAATTTTATTTATTCTCTCTAACTCTCCAATTTTCTCTTTTAAATCAGCTGTTTTCTTTTCTATTTCTTTTTCTAATTTCTCTTGGAACTTCTTGCTTTCTGAAATATCAGCAAGGGAAAGGAAATAACCAATAAAATTGCCCTTCTCATCTTTTCTTTGGATAGCTGAAATGCTCACCGGAATCTCTTTTTTATCTTTGGTAAGGAAAACCAATTCTCTATTTGAGATTATTTCTTTTTCCAAAATTTCTTTTTTAATTTCTTCGACTTTCTTAGGGTTGACAAATAGCTTGCCCAAATCCTCTCCTATAATTTCAGCTGGTTGGTAACCAGAGAAGTAGCTAAAAACTTCATCAACATCTAAAATAATATTAACTGGGTTTATATAACAAACGGGCAATGGCAAAAATTGCCAGAAATCCCTTATATAACTTTCTAGTCCTTGAACTTCTTCCTCGGTTTTAATCTTTTTTTTACTATTTTTTGAGCTTAAGGACATATTCGTGGTAAGGATCCCCTTTTAACATACATTTAGTTTCTCTACACCTTCCCTCTTTCCCCACTACAAGTTGGTACATTCTTTCAAAATATCCCTCGAGATATAAACAAAATAGAGGATGAATTTTAATATCCTTAAGATGTAAGGTAGCATCTTTAGTTTTGTCATTGAGATTTATCACCTCCAGATTCCCTGCTGTATAATGTTTTTCCCAATATCCCGGTACTACACTCATAAATTTCATAAAGGAGACAAAAAATTTCATTAACAACTTGACGATAAATGAAGTCGTTGGAGCTGTGTACCCCATATTTCTTATCTCTTCATCTGACCAGTCAAAAGTATCTTTTATTAAAAGAAGAGAGATTACCCTTAAGCCAATGGGGTGAAGATCTAGCGCCTTCCCTTTTCTATAATCTATCGGGTAACCCAGCTCCTTTATTCTTTTTTCTAATTTTTTTAGTCCTTGCTCTCCTTCTTTTTTTAAGATGTAGTCAGCATCAGTTTGGAAAACCACTCCTTTTACCTCGCCCTTAATTTTCATTAAATTTTCTAATTCTTCTTTGTTAATCATGTTTTTATAAAAATTATTTTAATTCTCGACCTTTTAATTCTTCTCCTAATTTTTTAATTTCTCTTTTTAATTCTACCATTTTAAGTTCTCTGCCAACCGTTAATCGAGAGAATCTTTCTAATTCTTCGATTTTTTCTTGAAGTTCTTTGGTTCTTTCTTTAACTCTTTCTTCTTGTTTTCCAGCCAGCTCTTGCAACTCTTTAGTTCTTGCCTTTACTTTTATTTCCAAAACCTTTCTTGCCTCTTCAACCTCTCCCTGGGTTTTAATCAATTCTTCTTGCTTTTTTTTAAGCGCTCCTGAGAAAGTTCCATAGGTTTCGGCAATAAAAAAGAGAGCAGCTGCCATCGCTAAAATTTGAATTAAAATATAGGCGGGATCTTGGTAAAAACCTGGAGAAGGACCGAATATAGCCCTATGGGGTAAAAATTGAAAGTACTCCAATGAAACTAATACTGAATAGAAAAAAATAGCGAGCAGGCACAAAGTTAAGGCTTTCTTTTTCGGTAAAACATTACCAGTCCATGCTAAAATCAATAAATAAAAAATTGCCCCTATCCACTCTACTCCTCCAAGATAATGAATGATGACAGTTAACAATAAAAGGTCAATAATGTTGTTTCTGAAGTGAAAATTACATAATTCCTCTTTATTTTTTTTGCGTTTAATAAAATAGTTATAGGAAAAATAGAGCAATGCCCACACAAAGAGAATAATAAAAACAAAAAATGGTATAGCAACCCCAAGAATAAATTTACCAAATAGAGCTAAAAGGACAGAAAAGGTCAAAATTATCAGGGTAAACCGAATATCAACTTTAACACTGTCTAAAGCTTCTTCAAATAAAATGTCTCCAGAATTTATTTCTCCTTTATTTGCCATTGGGTTTTAATTTTTATCGATAAGCAAAGCTTTTTTTATTTTACCCCGTTAGAAATCAAAATACAATAACTATGTTTAAAGTCAAATGGTCTAATTTCTAACGGGGTTTACCACAATTTCAAATTCTCACCAATCAAAGGACCGTTTTCAGAATTTTCTTTTTTTATCTTCTCTCTCTCTAAAGATGGGAGGCGGGTAATCAAGCTATGGAATTCAAATTTTTTTAGAAGCTGAATTGCTCTTTTTTTATCGTATCTCCAAAATTGGCATCTATTTAAATTAAAATCTATCGGCACATCCTTTTTAATTTGAGCTAAACCCTTACTTAAAAAAGCTTGTTCTTTATATTTAAAAAGAATTTCTTTTAGTTTTGGTTTAAGTTTTTTAGCTTTTTCAGAGTTTTCTTCAAGCTCCTTATATAGATTCTCCAAACTGCCAAAATTTTTAATTAATTCAGTAGCAGTTTTTTCACCTATTCCAGTCACTCCAGGAATATTATCAGAAGGGTCACCTCTTAAAGCCTTAAAATCAAGAATTTGCTCAGGAGTTAAGCCTTGATATTTTTCTTTAACTAAATTTTCATCATACAAAATAGTATCTTTTACCCCTTTTCTTAAGGCGTAAACCTTAGTGTGAGAATCTACCAACTGCAGGGCATCGAGGTCACCGCTTAAGATAATGGTTTCTATTCCCGGCAAAATTTGCTTTTTTGGAGCTAAATGAGAAATGGTTCCGATAATGTCATCCGCCTCAAAACCTTCTTTTTCAAAAATTGGGACAGAAAAGGCTTTTAAAACTTCTTTTACTATTGGGATTTGAAGATATAACTCTTCGGGGGCAGGTGGTCTTTTTGCCTTATATTCTTTATATTTTTTATGGCGGAAGGTAGGAGCCGGGAAATCAAAAGTAGCGGCTATATAATCTGGCTGAAATTCCCGAATGACTTTTAAAAAAACTAATAAAAACCCATAAACAGCATTAACCAATTCTCCTTTTTTGGTAGTCAAAGGAGGTAAGGCATGGTAAGCCCGATGGATAATAGAGTTACTATCAATAACAATGAGACGCTTTTCATTTGTCATTTTTTTATCGCAATTTTTCTCTTATTTTTATTAATAAATTGGAAAGTAATCCAGATTGTGTTTTTAGACATAATTTTCCTAATTCGGTCTGCCCATTCGATAGCAACGATATTTTGAGGATCAGAAATAATTTCTTTGAATCCTAAATCTAAAATTTCTTTTGGTTTTTCTATTCTATAACAATCAATGTGATAGAAGTACACGAATCCACACGAATTTGAACACGAATTTACACGAATCTTAAATTTTTTCATTATTACAAAAGTGGGGCTTAATATTTTTTGTTTTATTCCCAATCCTTTGGCAAAACCTTGTAAAAAGGTTGTTTTCCCTCCTCCTAAATCTCCTTCTAAACCGAGCAAAAAGGCATCTTTTCTCGGTTTGGTTTTTAAAATTTCCTTAGCTAAAATTTCTCCTAATTTTTTGGTTTGCCGCGGAGCAGTAGTTAAATATTTTACTCTCATTGACTTTTCGATAAAAATAAGATAGTTTCAAATAATGCAGCAAAAAATTATTGGCGAGGTAAAGATTTCCCCTGCTACTCTTAATATAACACGAAAGGTAAAAAATGTTTCTGATTTTAAAGAAAGAATTGGGGAATTTTTAGAAAAAAGTGTTACCGAACTTTCGGAGGTTATTTTAGGCGGAGCAATGAATCTAGAAGCCTCTGATATCCATATTGAACCCAGAGAAGAAGAATCAAAAATTAGAGTAAGAATAGATGGGTTATTGCAAGATGTAACAGTGTTTGGGCGGGAAATTTATGAAAGAATTTTATCTCGAATTAAACTTCTTTCAGGAATGAAATTAAATATTAGTGACCGGCCCCAAGATGGCCGTTTTTCTGTTTTGATAGGGGGTTTACCAATTGAAATTAGAGCTTCGACCCTACCAGCTGAATACGGCGAATCAATTGTTTTAAGAATTTTGAATCCAAAAAGTTTAATTGAAATGGAATCCCTGGGTTTAAGAGAAGATTTATTAGAACTTTTTAAAAAAGAAATTAAAAAACCTAATGGAATGATTATTGTCACTGGCCCAACGGGTTGCGGAAAAACCACAACTTTATACGCAATTTTAAAAAAAATCCAGAATCCGGAAATTAAAATTATTACCATTGAAGATCCAATTGAATATCATTTAAAGGGAATTTCCCAAACCCAAGTTGATCCAAAAGCAGGCTATGATTTTGCTAACGGTCTTAAATCAATTATGCGCCAGGACCCAGATGTAATTTTGGTTGGCGAAATCAGAGATTTAGAAACGTCCGAGATTACCTTACAAGCAGCTTTAACTGGCCACTTAGTTTTTACCACTTTACATACCAATGATGCGGCTGGCACAGTGGCTAGATTAACTAGCTTGGGAGCTAAACCATCTAATATTGGGCCAGCCATTAATATGGTTATTGCCCAGAGATTGGTAAGAATGGTTTGTAAAAAATGCACCGAATTTAAAAAGATCTCCCCAGAAGGGTTAAAAAAACTCAAAAAGGAGATGGGCTCCTCAAAGGGAGTTAAAATCACAAAATTAACTCCGGAATTAAAGACCCCAAAAATTAAGGGGTGTCAAAATTGTAATTTCACTGGCTATCGCGGTCGAATTGGTATTTTTGAGGCCTTTTTGGTTGACGATGAAATGGAAAAATTTATTCTGACAAGTCCCTCCATTGCTGCTCTAAGGGAAAAAATAATAAAAAAGGGAATGATTACGATGAAAAAAGATGGGTTAATAAAGGTATTGGAAGGAATTACGACAATTGAAGAAGTGGAAAGGGTGACTGGTGAGTAGCTAAAAAAAACAGCCTTAGGGTTGGGGGCCAACTTAAGCTTTAGGAACTAAGTTTAGAATTTTTCCGAGGAGTGGTTTCGCGTTAGCCAAACCATCCGGCTAAGAAAAAATCCAGGCCCCCAGCCCTATGGTTGTTAATTTTTAATTATAACAGATTATGATAAATCTGTCAAGAGTAGCAGTAATCTTATTTTTCTTTGGGTGGTGGGCGAATTGTAGTCTTTCTTTTTCTGCTCAAGCCGCTAATCCTCTAATTGTCGAGGTCCAAATTGCCGGGGAAAAGTCTTCTGATGATTTTATAAAAATTTATAATCCAACCGGTTCCGATGTTTATCTTAATAATTATCAAGGTAGTTATCTCAGATTAGTTAAAAGGACTAAAACCGGCACCAAAGATTATACAATTAAATCTTGGTCTAGGGACTCCGAAGCAAAAATTCCAGCTAAGGGATTTTATTTATGGGCAAATAAAGATTACCAGAGCCTCTCTAATGTTAATACTTTAACCTCTCAAACTATTGCCTCAAACAATGGTATTGCTTTGAGGTTAGGTCCAGAAAATACCGGAACTATTGTTGATGCCGTTGGTTGGGGTGATTTTAACAACATTTTATTTGAAGGAAGCCCTTTCCCAGAAAATCCTAGCCCTAATCAGAAATTAGAAAGAAAACAAATCAGCGAAGTTTATCAAGATATGAATGATAATAGTCAAGATTTTTATTTAAATCCTCCTTTTGAACCATCTCTATCAAAGATCCAAACGCCATCTCCAGAAGAACCCCAACCAGAGCCTAAACTAGAAACACCTAATCCGATAATCTATTCTTCTGGTATCGTTATCAACGAAATTCTGCCCTCCCCTGTCGGACCTGATGAAACTGAGGAATGGACTGAAATTTTTAATCAAAATAATTTCGAGGTCGATCTTTCCAGATGGCAGATATCTGACACTGTTGGGAAAATCACTACTTATTCTTTTTCAATGGGAACAAAAATTTTACCCCGGGGATTTTTAGTTTTTTCTCGTCCGACCACCAAAATTACTTTAAATAATGACCAAGATGGATTAAATCTTATTCAACCTAATGGAAAAATTATAGATTCAGCCAGTTATGAAAAGGCTCCCCGGGGAGAATCTTATAATAGAACCGACTCAGGCTGGGTCTGGAGTACTACTTTAACTCCGGGAAGTACTAATATCATCCCTTCTTCTCCAGCAACTCCTCAACTTAAAACTGAAGAAAAAGAAGAACCAAAACCGGAAGCCGAATCCCCGAAAATTAAAGAACCCAAAAATAAGGAGGAAGTAGCAGCGGTTGGTGAACAAATTCCAAAAGAAACCTCTTTTCTTCCTTTTTTAATCGCTTTAGTTATCGGTATTTTCTCTGGAATAATAATTTTAATCCTTAAAAGGAAAACAAAAGATTTTGATTTTTCGAAAAAATTAGAATAGAATAAAATATATGTCAGGTCATTCCCATGCGAAAACTATAAGGCATGCCAAAAATATTACCGACCAAAAAAGAGGCCAGATGTTTTCCAAAATGGCTCGGATGATTTCGGTTGCTGTAAAAGAAGGGGGGCCTAATCCTGAAACCAACTCTAAATTACGATTAGCTTTTGAAATGGCAAAAAAAATTAACATGCCCAAAGAGAATATTGAGAGAGCTATAAAGCAGGCGGCTGGGGGGGAAGAAGGAGTCAACTTAACCGAAGTGGTTTTTGAAGCTTATGGTCCGGGAGGAATCGCTATTATTATTGAAGGGATTACTGATAATAAAAACCGAACGTTGGGAGAGATTAAACAAGTCTTAAGCCAAAATGGTGGAAAATTGGTCGGGGAAGGTTCGGTCCAATGGATGTTTGAGAGAAAGGGCTGCATCACAATAGAACTCGAGCCTCAAACCTTAGATTCCAAGAAAGAAGAATTAGAGTTAATAGCGATCGAGGCAGGAGCTGAGGACATTTATTGGCACACTGACATTTTAGATATTTATACTAAACCCGAGGAGTTAGAAAAGGTAAAGAAAAATTTAGAAGGAAAGAAAATACCAATCGAATCGGCTTCTTTAGATTGGGTGGCAAAAGAGCAGACTGAATCAAATGAGAAACAAAAAGAGTCTTGTCAAAAACTATTTGACGCCTTGGACGAAAATGACGCTGTCCAAGAGATTTATTCAAATTTGAAAGTTTAAGTATTAATTAGTTATGCCTATCTTAAGTTTAGCGGCAAGAGAGAAAATAAGTAAAAGCAAAAGGGGTTCGAAGAATCCCGCTTGGAAGGGAGGGAAGATAACTGTTTTTTGTAGTCAATGTGGGAAAAAGTTAAAAAGGTGGCCAGTAGTAATTCAGAAAAATAAAAGTAGATTATTTTTTTGTAATAGAAAATGTAAAGCCAATTATGAAGCATCCGCACGCCTAGGTAGTAAGGGGCCTTTTTACAAACATGGGGAATATAGTCAGATCGGAATTTGTAAAACTTGTAACCGTGAATTTGAAAGAAATAGGAAGGGTAGAAAGGCAAAATATTGTTCTCAAAAATGTAGACCAAAACCGGGTTATCTTTATATAAAGGGAAGACGATTTGAATATAAAGCAATTTCCCTCTTAAAAAAAATGGGGTTCCAGGTTGTTTTCCGCTCTCCTCGATCTAGAGGAATGTTTGATGTTTTCGCCCTTAGAGGTAATCCTTCTACAAAAAAAATCGAAGAAGCAAGATATATACAAGTTAAAGCCTCTCGCTCCTCATTTCCTGTAAAAAGTATTATTCCGAAACAAGAAAGGGAGAAAATAATAAATAATAAAACGGTAATAATGTTAGGTAAAAATACTTTTTATGAAATTTGGGTTCGTAGATTAAATAAAAAATGGGATATTTATCGTTTAAATTGGACCTCCAAAGAATTTGAACATCTCCCAAAAACTAAGGAGATTTAAATACCCCTTGACAGACCTTTTTGAAAATTTATAATTGTTTTATAGAACCAACCGAACATATAAATTTTATATGATCGGAAAGGTCGAAACAATTAAAAAATAAGTTTTAAAAACTATGGTTTACGAGAAAGTTTTAACTCATTTTGTTAGTCAAGAAGAAGTACCGCCAGAAGAGGAAACCCCTCCAGAAAAGAAAGGGGAAGAAGAGGAAGAGGAAATTGAGTAGAAATAGAAAACCCCCGAATTTTCGGGGGTTTTTAAATTAGCCTAATGAATTTCCTTTTCCCAACCTGAATCACTATTCCTTTTTTTATTTCAATTATCTTTTGCCAATCATTTTGAACCTGATTATTAATTTTTACCCCCTTTTGCAAAATTAACCTTTTTGCCTCAGATTTTGACGAGGCTAATTCAATCTTAACTAATAAATCTAAAATGTTTAAAGCCTTTTCTCTGATCTTAATTTCTGGAATTCTGGAAGGTAATTTTTCCTCTTTGAAAACCCTATTAAATTCTTCCTCTGCTTTCTGAGCCGCTCTTTTATCGCGGCAGATGGTGACAATTTCTCTAGCTAATTTCGCTTTTGCTTCACGAGGATTAAGCCTTCTTTTTTTTATTTGGTTTGAAATTTCGGTGATTTCTTCCATTGGTAAATCTGTGCAAAGTTCAAAACCAATGGTAATTAAACTATCTGGCCAAGACATAATTTTTCCATACATTTCTTTTGGATTTTCATCCATTGGAATTAAATTTCCTTCTGTCTTCCCCATTTTCTTCCCTTCGGGAGTTATTAATAATTTAGTAGCCAAAACAAATTTCTCTTTATTCTTTAAAACTTTCATTAAATCGCGACCACAAAGCATATTAAAAGCTTGATCTTTCCCACCGATTTCTAGATCAACATCCATTGCTACACTGTCATAAGCCTGAGCTAAAGGATATAAAAATTCATGTAAATAGATCGGTTTCTCTTTTCTAATTCTTTCTTGAAACATATATCTAATTATCATTTGCTGAACAGTAAAGTTAGAAGCTAACTTAATTAAATCAGTAAAGGATAAAGAATCCAACCATTTGCTGTTATATAATAATCTGCAGGGATTTAAGCCACTGAATTTGAGAATTTTACCAGTTAATTTTTTATAGTTTTTAGAATTGCGAAGAACTTCTTCACGGCTTAATTTTTTTCGAGTGCCTATCTTCTCGGTTGGATCGCCAATCATCCCAGTAAAATCCCCAATCAGCATTATAACTTCGTGGCCTAAAGTTTGAAATTGGGCCAACTTTTTAAGAGTAACCATATGTCCTATATGAAGAGTGGGGGCAGTGGGGTCATAACCGCAGTAAAGCCTGAGTCTTTTACCAGATAACATTATTTTTTCTAAATCTTTAAAAGAGGGGTAAATTTTCTCTACTCCCCTACTTAAAACCTCTTCAATTTTTAGAGGATTGGTGATTATTTTTACCCTGTAAGAAATTTTCATAGGCTTTGTTTTTGCAATGCCCCGTTATTAATCTAATTAATACGAGATTTCTAATGGGGTTCATATTTTTTATTATAACAGTTAATTAAAAATTGTAAATTTAGCTAAAATTTATTAAGATTAAACTATGACTGAAAGAAAATATTATCGAAAAATCTATCAAAGGGGCAAAAAGAGTAGGGTTTTTTTAATTTTAAAAATTTTTGTTTTTTGTTTTCTGTTCTTTGCTTTCTGTTCTTTGTTTTTATTTATCTATTATGCTAAGGACCTCCCTCGGCCAGAGAAATTTATTGAAAAACAATTTATTCAATCGACGAAAATTTTTGACAGATCGGGCCAAATTTTATTATACGAACTTTATGGTGAAGAAAAAAGGACCTTGGTTCCTCTTGGGGAAGTGCCGGAATATTTAAAACAGGCGGTGATTTTAGCTGAAGACGCCGATTTTTACCACCATTTCGGAGTTGATTTTAAAGGAATAGCTAGGGCAGTTTTAATTAATTTAAGAATCAGGGAGCCAGTTTACGGTGGTTCAACCATCCCTCAACAATTAATTAGGTCGGCTTTCTTTACTACTGAAAAAACGGCTGAGAGAAAAACTAGGGAAATCATTTTAGCCTTAGAATTGGACCGAAGATACTCAAAAGATCAAATTCTAGAATGGTATCTAAACCAGGTTCCCTTTGGCCAAAATTGCTATGGAGTGGAAGCAGCCAGCCAAACTTATTTTAAAAAACCGGTTTCTCAGATTTCTTTAGCTGAGGCAGCGACTTTAGCGGCTTTAATACAAGCACCCAGTCGTCTTTCGCCTTATGGCCCAAATAAAGAAGAGTTATTAGCCAGAAAAGACTATATTTTAGATAAGATGGCAAAGGCAGGTTACCTAAAAAAAGAGGAAGGGGAGGCGGCGGAAAAGGAGGAAATAAAATTTGCCGAAATTTTACAACCAATTAAAGCTCCTTATTTTACTTTATGGGTAAAGAACGCTTTAGAGGAAAAATATGGTGAAGATTTTTTGGAAGAAAAAGGGTGGAGAGTTTATACTTCTTTAGATTGGGAGCTCCAAGAAATAGCTGAGGAGGTGGTAAAAGAGGGAATTGAAAGAAATAAAATTTATAATGCTTATAACGCAGGTTTAGTTGCAATTGACCCAAAAACCGGCCAAATCTTAGCGATGACTGTCGGAACCGGAAATTATTATGAAAAAGCCATACCTGAAGGCTGTCTTTCGGGGAAAACTTGTTTATTTGACCCTAAATTTAATGTTGTTGTAGGAACAAGGGAAAGTCCCGGTCGACAGCCGGGTTCTGCTTTTAAGCCCTTTATTTACGCCACTGCTTTTAAAAAAGGATACTCAGATATTGCTCAGGTTCTCGATGCTTTTACCAATTTTGGCCTTTGGGGTGGCAAGGAATATACTCCCCAAAATTATGATGGATTATTCCGGGGTTGGGTTTCTTTAAGACAAGGATTATCGCAATCTCTTAATGTCCCTTCGATAAAAGTTCTTTATTTAGCTGGTTCGGAAACCAAAGTAGAAAACCTGGGAATTAATAATTTTTTAGGCCTGGAAGGAATACTTCTCCAGGGTTTAAAAGAGAGTATTAAAACTGCTGAAGATTTGGGAATAACCACTTTAAATAAACCGATATCTTCTTATGGGCCGGCAATTGTTTTGGGAGGAGGGGAAGTAAATTTATTAGAAATGACTTCTGCTTACGGAGTTTTTGCTAACAATGGTCTTCGAGTTCCACCCGTAGCCATTTTAAAGATTGAGGATCCGAAAGGAAATATTATTTATGAAAACAAAAAAACACCGGAAAGAGTTCTTCCGAGCGAGGTAGCAAATTTAATTAATAGTATTTTATCGGATAACGAGGCGAGAACCCCGATGTTTGGCCCGAGATCACATTTGTATTTCGAAAATTACCAGGTGGCGGCGAAAACTGGGACAACTGATAATTTTAGAGATTGTTGGACAATTGGTTACACTCCCCCCCTTTCAGTTGGGGTTTGGGTTGGAAATAACAATAATACACCGATGATAAAACGGCAACCAGCAGCAACAGTGGCTGGTCCAATCTTCCATAATTTTATGGAAAGAGCTTTGCTGAGCTTCCCTAATTTTGAAAATCAAAAATAGAAGAGAGTCTTAGGGTGTTTTAATCGGCATAACGACATAAAGGTAATCTTCCGTCTGGGTGGGTTTTAAAACTGCTGGTCCTCCTTCGCCGGTCAATTCAAAAATTACTTCTGGACTTTTAATCTGGAAGAGTCCATCAATTAAAAATCGGTGATTAAAGGAAATCTCAATTTCTTTTCCTTTTATTTTGGCCGGAAGAAAACTTTGATATCTCCCAAAATCCGGGCTCTGGCTATTGATTTCTAGTTCCCCTTTTTTTGGATTAATTTTTAACCTAACTTCATTAATTTTCCCACTAAAAAGACTGGCCGATTTTATTTGATTCAAAAATTCTGACCTTAGCAGAACAATTTGGGTCTCGTATTTTTTGGGGATTATAGCCTCATAATTAGGATATTCTCCTTCAATTAATTTTGAAACAAGTTGAACTTTCGGATGAGCAGTTTCTAGCATCTGAGACTCAAATAAAATTTGGTTAGGGGAAAAATAAATCTGGATATTCCCTTCTTTTTCTCCAAAAATATTAATCACTTCTTTAGCCGCTAGCTTTGGAAGAATTAAGGCGTATTCTTTAGTGAGGGGAGTTTTTAGAAAAAGTTTTTTTTCGCCTAACCGAAAACTATCAGTGGCTGCTATTTTGACTAAATCTTTCTGGAATAAAAGATAAATGCCGGAAATTTCGGGCCGGGCTACCGATAGAGAAGAAATGTCGACAACCTGGGTCAAACCCTGGCAAAAAGTTTGGCTATCTATAGAAATTTTTTCTCCTTCTTTTGGAATTGGAATAATAGGAAATTCATCTGGGTTTTGGCCTAAAAGTTCCGTTCGATAACTATCGCATTCAATATCTAAAAGTAAATCTTTTCTTTCCATTTTGATTAATTTATTTGGCAGAAAACTAATTAAGGTCGAAAAAAGGCGCGTCGGAACTGCTATTTGTCCTTCTATTTCTACCTTAGCCAGGGTCCACCAATTAATTCCAATTTCTAAATTAGTTGTCGTGAGGTTAAAAAAGTTTCCCTCACTTTTAATTAAGGTGTTTTGAAGAATAGGTAAAGAAATTGTTTTTTGGGCAATTCTTTCGATAATACCAACCCCTTCTTTTAAAATTTCTTGTTTAAGTATTACCTTCATATTTAAATAAAATTGTTATTGTTGGTATGGTTAATAAAAAAATTTTTAGTTTTAAAAGTGAGGGAAGAAAATTGGAGATAATCTGGGGAAAAGTGTAGGAAATTTATAGATAAAAGTATTACTGTTAGTTAAAAACAAAATTTTCCTCGAAATCCACTGGCAAAATCACAAGTTTTTAACTGGATCCACTATAGATTTTCTGTTTTATTAAATTAATCTCTTCGGTCAAAACTTCATTTTTTTCTAATTCCCCGAGAATTTTTCCACAGGCATGGATAGCAGTGGTATGATCCTTACCGCCAAATTTTCTTCCAATAAAAGGAAAAGAGCCCTTTAACTCCTCTCTTAATAAATACATTGCAATTTGACGGGGCTTGACAATTTCTTTTTTCCGAGAAGAAGACAAAATCTCTTTTTCTTTCAAATCATAAAATTCAGCCACCACCTGAATTATTTTTTTTGCGCTGACAACTTTACTTGAAGTTAACATCAAATTTTTTAATAGAGATTTAGCCGTTTCTAAATCTGGAGGGCGATTATTTAATTTTTGATAAGCTATTAGTCTGTTCAAGGCTCCTTCTAATTCCCGGATGTTCCTCTGAATATTAGAAGCAATGTAATTAAGAACCTCATCTGAGAATTCCGCCTTTTTTTCCAAGGCTTTGGTTTTTAATATTGCTATCCTAGTTTCTAAATCAGGATAACCAATGTCGGCAATCATTCCTCCTTCAAATCTGGACCTTAATCTTTCGGCCAAAGCCGGAATTGCCTTTGGGGGACGGTCGGAGGAAAGAATAACTTGTTTATTTTTTTCATACAAAGCATTAAAAGTGTGGAAGAATTCTTCCTGAGTTTTTTCTTTCCCGGCTAAAAACTGGATATCGTCAATAATTAAAACATCGATTGTTTGATAGCATGATTTAAAATTTTCCATTTCTCGGTTTTTGATTGAGGCTATCACTCCCGAGGTAAATTTTTCAGAGGAAATGTATTTTGTCTTTTTTTGAGCGAAATTTTTGATTATCTCATTACCAATGGCTTGCAAAAGATGAGTTTTACCCAATCCTACTCCACCATAGATAAAAAGCGGGTTATAAACCTGGCCAGGGTTTTTAGCTGCCGCCCAGGCGGCGGCTTGAGCCAATTCGTTAAAAGGACCGACGACGAAATTTTCAAAACTGTATTTGGGATTAAGATTGGTTTCCCGGTCAATTTCGAATTCCTGGAATTCAAGTTGCCCACTTTCCTGGACAGCGATGGGAGTTCTTTTTAAGACCTTTAGAGGAGACTTTCCAACTTCGTATTTTACTTCTTTGGTTCCCTCGTCTAAACTATGTAGAATTTTAAAAATTATTTTGCCATATTTTTGTTCAAGCCATTCTTTGGCAAAAGAATTAGGAACAGAAACAAGAATTTCCCCTTCTTTTTGGGAAAGTATTTCAGTATTTTTAAACCAAGTACCAAAATTCGCCTGAGAAATATTTAGTTGAAATTGGGCTAAAACCGCCTGCCAAAGTTCTTCCTTAGTCACAATTTTATTTTTTAATTTTTTATTACATTTATGCAGTTGCAATCAACTTTTTTCCTTTTCTGGAATTGCAACTTTGACATAATGGCTGGATATTTGAAATCTAATTTGTTCCTCCTTCACTGATTGGGATAATATGGTCAATAGTTAATTTAATTTCTGGTTTTTTCTTCCGCAGATAACGCAGGTATAATTATGGTTCTTTTTTTAGTTCTTCCCATTCTTCCCAACTATGCTTGCCCTCAGCTAATCTTTTTGATTGATTATGTTTGTTTTTAATCCGACTACGATACTCCTTATTTTTAGTAATTCCACCCTTCCATTGCCAGTGTTTTTCTGCCTTTTAGGGACTTAATTATTTTCTCTCGCCATTCTTTAGGAACCTTGTGTCCTTTTTTGAATGAGGTTTGATTTTTACCCATTTTCTTTAATTATTATACCACGTGTCAAGCAAATCTAAAACTAAGACAAAGAACCTGAATTCTGTTAATAAGCTGGGGATAGACTGTGAAATTGACTTAGTTTATTTTTTTTAATATGATAAAACTATGTCAATTACTTACCAACCAAAGAGAAAAAAAAGAAAAAAAACCCACGGTTTTTTAAAGAGAAAAAAAACGAAAGGAGGGAAGCGTGTTTTGGCTAGAAGAAGAAAAAAGGGTAGATGGAGATTAACTGTTTAACTATGGTGCCAAAAAAAAATCGACTTCAAAAAAAAACAGAGATTGTAAGGGTTTTTAAAAAAGGAAAAGGGTTTAAAGAAGATTTTTTAATTTTAAAATTGGTGAAAAATAATCTGGAGAAATCCAGGTTTTCTTTCATCATTTCTCAAAAAGTTTCAAAAAAAGCAACCACCCGTAACAAAATTAAGAGGAGATTAAGTGAAATAGTTAGATTGAAATTAAAAAAAATTAAAAAGGGAATAGATGTGATACTGATAGCTTGCCCAGGCCTGGAAGAAAAAGATTTTTGGGAGATTGAAGAAAGTTTAGATAAGCTTTTTTTAAGAGCAAATTTATATGTTTAAAAATTTAAAGGGGCCCATCCGCCATAAGGAGAATGGGAGGAGGTGGTGGGAGGGTTGTAGTCTTAATCTGATAAGATTCTACCAAAAATTTATTTCGCCAAATTTCGGTCAAAATTGCCGGTTTTATCCTAGTTGTTCAGAATATACTTATCAAGCGATTGGGAAATATGGATTATTAAAAGGATTATGGATGGGGGTAAAGAGAATTTCGAGGTGTAATCATTTTAACAAAGGAGGGATAGACCTCCCTTAAAACATGGATATTTTTATTAATCTCTTTAAAGTAATATTGTATCAACCATTATTTAATGCCCTGGTATTGCTTTATCAATATTTACCGGGCCACGATTTTGGGATAGCGGTAATTGTTTTGACAATTCTTATTAGATTAATTCTCTATCCTTTGATGGTCCAATCAATTAAATCACAGAAAGTTCTAAGTGAACTTCAACCAAAAATCCAAGAAATTCAACAAAAATATAAAGGCGATAAAGAAAAACAGGCCAAAGAGACGATGGGGTTATACCAAAGAGAAAAAATAAATCCTTTTGGAGGATGCCTGCCTCTTTTGATTCAGTTGCCAATTTTAATCGCTCTTTATCAGGTTTTTTGGAAAGGGCTTCAGCCAGAAGCATTGGCCAATCTTTATAGCTTTGTCCCCTATCCCGGGGTGATTAACCCTACTTTTTTAGGAATAATTAATCTCGGCCAGGCTAGTCTAATATTAGCTATCTTAGCCGGAATTTTGCAGTTTTTTCAAACAAAAATGATTACCCCAAAAAACCCGCACCAGAACAAGTCAGGTTTCGGGCAGGCAAAAAAAGAAGATCAAATGCCCCAGTTTTCAAATATGATGCAAAAACAGATGCTTTATTTTTTTCCAATTTTCACTGTATTTATTCTTTGGAAACTGCCAGCCGCTATCGCTCTTTATTGGATAATTACTGCTTTATTTTCAATTTTGCAACAATATCTAATTTTTAAACCCCGCACCAAAACTTCGTTTGGTACGGGGCAAGAAACCTAAAATATGATTTCCCAAGAAAATCTAAAAACAATCAAAGAAATTACTAAAGAATTTTTTGAAAAAACCACTTTTAAGGTTGAAATTAAATTTTTACCCCAAAAGGACCTTACTCTTCCTATTAATTTAAAAATGGAGGAGCCCCAGATTTTGATTGGAGAAGGAGGCCAAACCTTAGCTGAATTGCAGCACCTTCTAAAAGCAATTTTAAAAAGAAAAATCGCCGCAAAAGGCGAGCCTCGCCAAGGGCGGGAGGAGAATTTTTATATCGATTTAGATATTAACGATTATAAAAAGAAAAAAATTGAATATTTGAAAGAATTAGCTCGCTCGGTTGCTGACGAGGTGACTCTAACCAAAAAAGAAAAAACTCTTTCTCCCATGCCAGCTTATGAAAGAAGAATTATCCATTTAGAATTAGCCGATAGGTCGGATGTGACAACTGAAAGTCTTGGCCAAGAACCTGAAAGAAAAGTAGTAATTAGACCGAGTCCCTAAAGTTCTCCCTTCGCTCTTTTTATTTTTAAGACCTCTTCGGGGGCAGTGGTGATGATTTGATCTTCGGCATAAGAAGCAACTGATTTCATTGCCACATGTTTTTGGCCGGCAAAAAAAATTCCCACCCCAACCTCAGCTTCTAATAATAAATATTTTTCCTCCTCAGTTAAATTAAAAGTTTTTTGGGCAACATCAATTGTTGCTGACGATTGCTTCATTAAAATCTGCAAGGAAGAATTGGTGATAATTGGCTGGCCGTAAGCCGATTTCATAAAATCATTAACATCCTGAGTGACGGTAGTTACTCCTAACCAATATTTTCTAGCCCGCTTAGCTATTCCAAACAAAAAGGAAGCACCATCTTCTGTCTGCATTATCCACCAGGCTTCATCGACTACTAAAATTCTTTTTTTTAGTTCTGAACGAACCTTGTTCCAGATATATCTCATAATAATAAACATTGCCATTGGACGTAGTTCATCTTCCATATCTCTTATCCCAAAGACAACAAAGGGTTTTTCCATCGAAATATTGGTTGGCTGATTGAAAAATTGGGCAAAGGTCCCTTTGGTGAATTTTCTTATTCTTCTGACCAGGGATTCCGCTCCCTCCATTCCTTCCAAAACTGCTTCCAAATCTGACATTAGAGGAATTCTCTCTTTCCAAATTGATGGATCAGTTTCTGGCGTGATATCTTTTACCGCATAGGTCTCAGTTAAAGCCCGATCCAAAATTGCATCTTCTTCTGGAGTTAATCCTCCCAACATAATTCGCAACAAACCCACTAAGTTAATGATATTTGACTTTAAAACATCCTCTGGTTTTTCGTCTTCCCTGGGGATTGGCAGGTCGAAAGGGTTAATATGATTTGGCGAAGCTAAAGAAATATTAAAAAATGAGCCCCCAACTGCATCAGATAAAAATCGATACTCATTTTCCGGGTCAATTGTAATCACATCGACTCCTAACATCAAAGAGCGAAGGATTTCCAGTTTTATGGCATAGCTCTTACCGCAACCTGCCTTTCCAAAAACGATGGAGTTGGCGTTCTCCAAACTGAAGCGGTCAAATAAAATTAGAGAATTATTATGGAGATTCATTCCGTATAAAATTCCCTCGTTTGAACTCAAATCAAAAGAAGCAAAAGGAAAAACAGAAGATAGGGGACCAGTATTCATTGAGGTGTGAACCTGAAGTTGATCCAAACCATAAGGAGCGCAGGAATTAAATCCTTCTTTTTGTTGATAAAGGGCGGGTTTAATATAAATCAATCTCGATTCCAAAATTGACCTTAGAGTCGTTTCTATGTCTCTCAGTTCCTTTTCAGTATTTCCATAAATAGTTAAATAGAGCCCGAATTTAAACATTCTTTCTTGAGCAGTCATTAACCTATCGCGTAACTCTTCCAAATCTCGATAAGCAATTTCTAGGGCCGGGTCTCTAATTAATCCTTTTTCTTCCATTTCCATAATTTCGGCCTGGACCTCGGTCACGCTTTTTCTTAATTGTTTTAAAACTGTTCCTGACTCAATTGGTTGGATATGCAATCCAATATCCATTGGCGTATCCAAGTTAATTACCGGGGAAAACCAAACTGTGCTTAAATATCTGGGATAGGAAAAAATGAAGAAAGATTTGGCAAATCTTTCCCCTACTTTTAAATAATTTGGGGAAAGGGCAATCGAAGAAGGCGCAATAATATCTCTGGCTTCGATTGCCGGAGCCTCAAAAATTTTTTCTGGCATTCTTCTCTTTTTAAAAAATGGTAATTTTATCATCTTATTATTTCTGGTGGGATTTCTGGATAATAACCAACCTCTGCCTCTTCTGGATGATATAAACTCCAGAAGAGTTCGATTAATTCTGGAGCATTTAAGGGAATACATTGTAACCCGCATCTTCTTAGTCCCATGGCGACAAACTCCATTCTCTGCCAGAGTTGAGATTTAGCTCTTTGGAATTGCTCTTCGGTTAGAGTTGGTATTGTCTTTTGACCAACCCTTCCCTTCATTTCTTTCATTCCCGGAATCTCAATCAAAGTAAAAGGCACTACCACAAAAAAGTTTTTTGACAAAATTTGACCACCAGCAATTAAATCTTTGATAAATTTTTGATATTCAGCAGTCTGAGTTTTCAATAATTCATTTTCCTGTTTTTCTTCTAATTCTCTCAATTTATCAAGGTAGCCGGTGATGTTTAATCTCCGGGACTGGACAACGATTTCGATTGGAAAATCTAAAGAATTTAAAAAATTCTGGAAATGATAAATAATGGCGTTTTGCTCGTCTTCAGATTTCAAGGCGAAATTGAGGGAAGAAACCATAACTACCCCCCTCAGGGCTTTATTTCTTAAAACAATAACGCCTTCTCTAATTTGTTCTAACTCCAAAATTTGTTGAGTAGCTCCCGGCATATTATTTAGTACCGATTTCCACTTCGGTTCTTAATTTTTTTAATCGACTATTTTCAGCAATTTTCAAAGGAAGTTCATCAACCTTTTCTTCTGGCACCTTTATCTCCTCTTTTTTATAGGAAATTTCCACCTTGGCTTCCTTTTTCCTCCAGATGTAGAGTTTTGGTGAAATTAAAAATTCTAAGGAATTTGCCAAAATAGTTGGTAACGACCTTCCCCCGATTTTCCCAAAAGCCAAGGCCATGGACCCCAAAATTAATACTACACTGATTAACAAAAAAAGGGAAAATGATTTTTTCCCAATAGAAAAATAAAGAATAAAACAAATTGCTCCAGCTATTCCAATGAAAATAAATTGCCTGAAAGTCAAAGGCCCAACTATTTTTGGCTCATGTTCAATAAATTGGGGAACAGTAAATCTCATAAAATTATAAATTCAAAATTCAAATTTCAAAATCCAAAATAAATTTTAAGTTCAAATATCAAAATTCTAAACCTATTTTGTTTTATTCATTATTGAAGTGAAAATTCTAGCTAATTCTAGTGCTTCTTGTATTAAAGGTTCAATTTCTTTTTCAAAATTAAGATTCGCCTCTAAAAGTCCTTGAAGCCAGTAATGGCTTTCTTTTGCTTCCTTGCGAGAAATTCTTATTCTAAAATTTAAATCCTTCTTACTTATTGATTCATTAGCCTCCCTATAGTTTGCTCCCACTGAACCCACTGCTCTTATCAGTTGTTTAACCAACTCGATATTTACCGTATTTTTTGGTAAATTTTTACATAGTCTAATGACATCTTTTAAAAATTTAAGAGTTCTTTCTTCTAAATCGTACTGTTTAGGATTTTGGATTTCAGTCATTTGATATTATGTTGGATTTTGGATTTTGTGCTTTGGATTTATTCAATGGGTTCGCGATAAATATCTTCTCCCGGCGGAACTGGTGGTTTTTCTTCTGGCGGCGGAGTAATTCCGGTTGGTTTAGCTGGTGGAGCGATTTCGATTTTGTATAATTCTTCTAAACTCGCTTTGACCGGATAAAAGATAAAACGATTAATCTCCTGGGAAACTTTTTTCGCCAAGTCTTTTTCCAATTTTAATTCCTTTTCTAAGGTTTCCTGAAAATCCTCTGGTGGTAAAACTCCTAATAAAACCTGGCCAACATATTCCGCCACCTCTGAAATTTTCTCCACCTCATTTCTCTCGCAAATATCCCAAATAGTCTCGGCAGTTTCTTCAGAAAAAACTGCTTCTTTCAATTCCTCGGGAAGCTTTTCGTAAAGTTTCCAAAATTGCTCAGGAGTGTATTTTAGCATTGTTGAAAATTTATTTTCCTAATCTTTGTCTAATATCTCTTATTGTTGCTTCTAGCATTCTCATAGCTTCATCATCTTCATCTGACCTTACGGGAAGTTTTCGTAATCTATTTAATTCCCTTGTCATCCTATTAACTTCTGTAGCCATAGCGTTCCGCTCTGCATGGGTGTGTGTCGGAGGAACGTATCCAGGTGGCGGGCCCCATTTTCCACGAGGGCCAGCAACCCAACTTTGAGGCACCTCAGGAGGTGTGGTGGGTTTCGACGGGGGCGACGGTGGTGGGAGAGGAGATATTGGAGGCAGAGTACCGAGCCTTAGCTTCTTTTTTATGTCTTCTATTGCCGCCTCTAACATTGCAATTTCCTCCTCATCGGCTCTTGTCCGCATAGGTTCACTTCTCAAACTTCTTAATCTTCCTTCCGTTGCCCTAATCTCATTAACTGCAGCCTCTTCCTGTTCAGGAGTAACGTAGGCGGGCGGAGTAATTCTTGATCTCGCCGCTGCCATTAATTGATTGAGATCTGCGGGCGTCTCCCCTCCCTTTAATGGAGTTATTCCTGCCGCTTGCGCAGCGCTGCTTGCCATATAACGAGGAAGGGCAGGATTTCTAATTTTTCCAGTATTTGGGTCAATTTCAAAATACCAGTGGATATCGTGAGCAGTTTTTTGTAATTCCTGAGTAAAAGCTCTTCCAAATTCTCTTGCCGCATCTCCTATTTGATGTCCGTCCCAGAATAAATGAACTATCTCCATTGCCGCATCAGATTTCCAAAGTTCTTTAGCAAAATCTTCAATTTCCTTTCCTTTTGATTCCCCAATTAATTTTTTTCTAATTGTGGTGAAGCCCTTTTCTGTATCTTCGGTTTTTAATTCAAAGCCCATTGCCTGGAGATCTTCGTCCTTAAGTTTGTGGGCGAAACCTCGACCTATTCTCTCCGCTTCCTTACCCGCTTTCATTGTATTTGCTGCCAATCCTAATTTAGCTGCCTCTTCAGGCAATAATTCCTCACTAACCCGTTTTTTAAATATTCCTCCTTTCTCTATCCCAGTACTTACTAATCCAATTGCCGCTGCCTCATTTCTAGTCCTTATTGCAGCTTTCATATCTCTAATCAAAAGGTTCGGGTCTTTTATTTCCGCTCCTTTCTTTTCTGCTTCGCTCATCTCTTTCATTAAATCCTCTTCTGGGGTAGTTCTATATACCCAGTGAGAAATTCCTCTTACTGTACCCACTGAGACCTTTTCTAATCCTTTTCCAAACCCAGTAAGAGCGAGCTTTTCTCCAAAACCTAATCGCTCTCCCCTTGCTGCTTTTGCCTCCGCTTTTTCCCTTGCCCCCGGAGCTCTAAAAACTGTTGCTCTTCTCATTTCTTCCCACATTGCTCCACTAAAGGGTTTTAATCCCCTTGACCACATTAATCCACCCACCTGTTTACCAAAATCAATTAAGGCCTGGGAAAGAGCCGGTCGGTACTTTTTAGAAAGATAAAGTATAATTGCCAGATAAGTAAAGATGCAGAAATAATAAAAAACATATTGACCAATTTGAGCCCAGGCGAAGCCGGGGAAAGGTACTGTAACTCTCCATTCCGTGATCGCCATTTCCGGAGCTAATAAACCTATTCCCTTGAAACCCAAAACTAAAAAGAATAACCAAAATATTCCCAAAGTGAGCCATTCTATTAAATGTTTAAACCATTCTGACCACCATTTTTGAGTTTGAGGTAAAATTAAACATAAAAAAGCCAAAGGAGCTAACATGGCCAGCATTTGGATTATGAATACCCGGGCAGCGAATAGGAAAGTAAAAAGACCAAACATTCCAGCTAAGGTGAAAAAACAAATAGTTTGGAAAAACCAAATGGCAATATTGGGAAGAAAAACTATTCCGAATAAACTAACATAAAGAATTTGGAAGAAAGGGTGGACGAAAGGAACAGCCCAGGCGGCACCAATGGCAGCTACCCAGGCAAGGATGCCGATTAAAACAGACATTCCACCACCAACAAAAACATTCATCACTGTAATAAAAAGATTTCCACCCCCAGCCTCTAAAATTGTTTTATAAACAATCTGAGCGATATCAAATAACATCTGGACGAAAAGCAAACTAAAATTGAGTAAAAGAGCAACAATAATTAATTTTGGAAGGGTTTTTTTAGCCTGAAAAGTTTCAATTTTCAAAATAAAAGCAAAGGCAATAACCAAAAAGACTAAAACCAAAAGCATATTGGCTAAGCCGGAAGTGAAATTCCAACCAGCCAGGGTCATATTATGAAGATTAGTTAGCCACGCACTTTGGTTATTAATTGCTGTCTGTAAAAAAAGAGTGGAAAGACCTAAGGAGATAATACCCACCGCATAAAAGATCAAAAAATCAAACATTCTCTGCACCATTGGTTCGGCCATTTCTTCGATTGCCGAAGCCATGTGGTCTAAAAAGCTAATAATATCTCCAACAATAAAAGCAGAAGCTGGTCTAGGAATGAGTAAAAAAACCAGCAAAAGCGCTAAAATTAAATATTTAAATTTTTCTGACATAATTTTTATTCCTCGGGCGCAAACAATAATATACTTTTAATGTCGGCATCGACCGTATAAAACTTAACATTGACATCTACCGCAGCTCGCATATCTTCACAATTCGGTTTACCAAATAATTGTAAGATACCCGCGCATTTTCCTGGTGTACTTGAGGCAGAAAATGATCTCCCAGCCTGGATAACAACCTCATCTACCCTTGGTTGGCATTTATCTGCTGCCCTCAAGGTTGAGTTTGTAATGCCCGTCACACCACCGGTGAATGTTACGCTTTTACAAGGTTCCGTTGGTTGCCATACTGGGATACAATAATTATTCTCGCATTTATATTGTCTAAGACACTCATCTTTTTGCTCCGGGGGAACTTTCTCACAACAGTCTCCCGCAGGTCGACCTGGCACAGTTTCGCAAGTTGGGTAGGGAGGCGTCATACTTGTCGGTGCTACTAACTCAAGCGGAGGAAAGGTGGTAAATTGAGAGCTAATGGTATTTAAAATCAGCCAAGAGCCCAAAAGTAAAACCAAACCGAAAAAAGCTGATTTAATTCGGTCCATAGCATCTTTCATCCTGGCTGGGTCACCTACTGAAGTGAGGTATTGAAAACCAGCGATTAGTAAAGCAATAAAAGCAGCTAATCCTCCCAAGAAAATCCCCCACTCATAGAGGTATTTTATTAAATCTCCCAATTGACTGTCATCAGTTAATCTGGTTCCAGCCGGGCTCGGCGGCCAACTAACCTGTAAGGCTAAAACTACCGAGCTAACACTAAAAATTCCCAAAATCACTAAAAATATAATAATTTTTTTATGTTTGATAATTTTCCCCATCTTAAAACATTATATCAATATTAATCCATTATACCAAATCAAAATCAAGAAACAAATAAAAAAGGGTCTATAAAAGACCCTAATTTTAAAATTATCTCAATCAATAACCAGCGAGTAATTATTAGAAACCACATACTCGGGAGGGGTCCCTTCCATCAGACCCCCTTCGGGCCAGACTTGAACCTTTCTTACCTGATTCGGCAGTAAAGATCCTGTTCCTCCTGTACCGTAAGAAAGTATCTTTCCTTCAGCGTCATAGAAGGTTACTATTAGTCTTTTTCCCGTCATTAGTTCCTTGTCGCCAGTATTAAGAACTTCCACTTCAAGATAGAAACCTTTAAGATATCCACTGGTAAAGAATTGTCTCAAAGCATGATTAAGAATTTTAATTTCTGTGTCAGGTGGTACAGGATCCGTTACTTCATACTCTAACTTTAGACGGGGCACCCCCTTAGGAGAATCGCCAAGTGCCCAGACTGGGATTTTAAATGGCGATTTTTCTCCCGGGTTAAGCCATCGACGGACTGGCTCATAATTCTCCCTATCAAGAAGATAACCTCTCTCGTCATAAAATTCAGCTATAAGAGAGATATGAGTAGCTCTCATGCCTCCAATGTTCTGTATTTCTCCAAAAATATAATCATACGGAGGAATTCCTGAAATGAGCTTACTTTCAAGAATTTTTACCTCCGTTGTAGGTAATTGTTGTGGTGTTTCAGTTGGCGGAGTTACAGAAGGTGGTGCTGGTTTTGCGCAACTTATTGCTCCGAAAATTAGTGATAGACAAACGAGTGAGACTAAAAAGACCATTCCTAATTGTTTCATTTCAACCTCCTCTTTAATTATTTTTTAGACACTATCTTACAGTGCTGTAAGGTCGGTCCCTCCAAGCCAGGGTAAGGGTACACGAGTTCTCCTTGAATTATAACTCTTTGTCCTTCTCGAAGGTTTTTTGCTTCCTCTGAGTCAAAAAGGCAATGAACGCGATCGCTATACTTAGAAGGTCCGAGTTCAACATGATAATAAGAAGAACTGATCGTCTCTACTATTCCTGAAACTTGAAAAATTTTATAGAAATATTGAGAAGCCAGGTATTTGTTGCTTGGACCACCTTCGAGAAATTCTTCAACAGTTATTGTTATTACTTCTCCGGGAGGAGCTGGTTCTTCTGGGATTGCCACTTCCCCTTTTCCTTTCTCGGCACAACTTATTGCTCCAAAAATTCCTCCTATCAAAAACAAACAAATCAAGCCAATCGAGAGTATCCTCCTTCGCATTTTTTTCACCCCCTATTTAGTTTTCAATGCTTCTAAGTTTTTTCTATTTCTTTTTTAAATTTTTGTCAAGGATTAGAAGTAAATTGGATGGAATCGAAAATTTCATTTGCTTCCTCTTCAAATTTTGGCCAATCCTTCTCAAAAGTAGTAAAAACCACTAAATCGGTTTTCTCTTTTCCAAAAAATATTTTTTCTTTGGCATAAAAATTGGGTTCCATTTTTTTCTTAAATTTCATTTCTATTAAAGCGGTTTCATTTTCTCTTTCCGAATTAATAATTTCTAATTCTCCCTCTTTCTCAGTAACGTCTTTTTCAACATCTTTAATAATTTCATCCAAACTTTTTTCCGGACTGATTTCTTCAATCATTAAAAAAGCCAGAGCTTGACTCTCAAAATTAAATTGATAAGCAAAGAATAAAATTTTAGCTTCCTTCAAAACCACCTCCTCTTGATTAAATTGCTCCAAAAGCGTTTGGTCAGATTCTATCCAATTAGCAGAATATTTTAGTTTTAATTTTCCATCCGGACTGGCGAATTCTTTATACCCCTCCTTTTCTGGAAAAAACATCTCTTCCGTTTTCATCTCCGGCATTTCAATTTTTGGTAAACTAACCCCAGATAGAGATTGGCTAAATTTTTTAAACCGCCAATAACTGACTAAACCACAACCTAAAATCAGAATCATTAAGATTAAAATAAATTTTTTATTAGACATTTTTTAAAAAATTTTCCACCAAGGTCCGAATACCCCAACTTTATAGCCAAATAAGGTTAGAATAAAAGAGATAATGTTCCAGGCAAGAAAAATAAGGAGATAGCCTATTCCAGCTGCTCGCCAAAGAGATTTGACCTTGGTAATTGCTTCCGGGGTCCCCATTGCCAAATAATAAATTGCTCCAGTATAAACTAATAGGAAAACCAAAAGCAAAGGTGCCAATTTCCACAAAAGAAAATCGATAATTGTTTTTATTAATATAAAAATGTGTTTGATTTGACAGGGCTCTCTTTCATTCCAGAGAGTATTGGGATCATCAAAAGTTCTGCCACAAGTCACCAATCCTCCTGTCAAACTTCCCACAAATCCGCCACCGCCAGGTCCCCCAGATTGAAGTAATTCAAAACGCCAAACAGGCCCTAGGTCTCCTGTTTCTTGACAACCGGCATCCAAGCAAGCAGTGACTTGCCATTCATATTCTCCTAAACAATTTAGAGAAACAAAATCTGAAGGCTGAGTGACAATTTTTTCTACTATCCCTTCTTGGGGCTGGCATTCTTCAGTGGCTTCATCAGCCGATTTTGAAACATAATTTATAGTATATTTATAATATCTTGCGTAAGGAACTGGCTCCCAGGAAAAATTCCCTGGCATTTCATAGGTAAAAACCTTTTGATTTTCCGGAGGCGAAGGATTTGAGGGAGCACTAAGTTTAAAAGTGGTAAAGGTTTTTTCTGATCTCCACGCTCCACAAACCTCTCCATTATCTCTGGCGCATGTTTTAACTTTCCAGGAATAATCTTTCTTTTGATGTAAATTAGGATAATCGAGGATGAAATTTGATTTTGTAGTTGTGTTGGTAAAATCAAAGCCATCTCCTGAAATTTCAAAAATAAAGGATTTGGCTCCGGGAACACTCTCCCACTCAAAATTGACCGGGATTGGAATGTCTGTACCCGCTGGCTTCATTGTGTCAGGGTTTGGTGGTCGGCCGGTGGTTTTAAAAGACCAACGACCTGCCCAGAAATTTTCACACTCTTCGGCTCGATAATCCCAGCAGGGGTTTATTTTCCATTTGTATATAGTATCAAGAAAAAGGTTAGGAAAATCAAAAGTAATGTTATGGACATCTGTCTTCCCCCGCATTATTTTACTTCCTCCTTCTACTATATAATTAAAAGAGTGAGCGTAAGGACTTGCCCATTTAAGCAGTACCGGTAAGCCTACTGGGATTTCTGTATTGTCTGGAGGAGAACCTAATTGTGGCTGAGGCAAAGGGAAATTTTCAGTAGAAAATTTCCACTCCTGACTATATTCAGTTGGATTATAACCGGCGAAACCTTCAGCAGCAGATACTTTCCAGGAATAGGAATTTAGTTTCGTAAAATAGACATAATCTTTATCCACAAATTCAAAAGGATGAATGAGGGATGAAAACGGATCTCTGCTTTCTGGGTCAGGCGTTAAGAGCATAGGCTCACATCCTTTGGATGTTTCTAAATTAGGATGACATTTATATTGTACTGATTGCGGGTCTAGGTAGTAAATGAAAACTTTATCTGATTGAGGGCTATACCATTCTTCATCTTTTCCTATTATTATTCTTCCATAGCGTTGGGGATCATTAATCTCACACCATTCAAGCTTACCTATCTCTTCTTTAGAAAGATTTTCAGCTCCACCAGCCCCGGCCCAATCAGGGTCGTAAGGCAATTTTGGCTCGGGAGCCGGACTGGTGATAAATGACCAATCACTTTCTGGACCGCAACTTGTTCCGCCTGCGTCACAACAAGCTTTAACATGCCATGTATAAGTTCGATTTGATTTGAACATACAAGAACAAGGTGGAATAAATTCTGATTTGCCTAAAACCTCCGTGTATGTACTTGTTGCCAATTCATTCTCTCTGATTATTTTTATCTCTGTTTCATCTTCTCCTTTTTTTTGAGGGTCAGTTTCTATCTCTTCTTCTAATTCATCGATTTTCTCTAATGCTTCAC
>Ga0315280_10001184_pt1 | contig 45860 bp, 36 predicted proteins | sample YL17G06_40_MG_FD_203697 | JGI IMG/M metagenome (GOLD analysis project Ga0315280, IMG submission 203697) | Sediment microbial communities from Yellowstone Lake, YNP, Wyoming, USA - YL17G06_40 | ecosystem: Environmental > Aquatic > Freshwater > Lake > Sediment | place: USA: Wyoming | collected... | reverse complement strand
TTCAAATCATCCGGCGAGGACAGCACAGGACTGCGTCGTAAATGGCCGGTTCCCTCCGATTCCGTTGCGAATGGCTCCTTTTCCCGCCGCTGCTAACACCTTCGATCGGTATTCATCCATGACGACCGTTTGGCCGTCGATCTTGAAGTACTCGTAGCCCCATTTCGAGAGTTTGGTAAACAGGTCCGCCAGGTACTTCTGTGTCTCCGGCGCCGAAGGGTCAACCAAAAACGTTCCTTCCCAGGAAGTCGACGCTGATGTGCCGTCCGGCTTCAGCATGAAAACACCCGGTGTGTTCTTCACGACGTCTTCATTCGACTGGCCGTGGGGCGCGATCCAGATTCCCGGGGTCAGGCCGAGGGACTTGATGTAAGTGGCGAGGCTGGCCATGCCGCTTGGGAAGGCCTTGTCGATCCCCGTCCAATCACGCGATCCATGCCGTCCCTCTCTGGTTTCTGCCTGCCAGCCGTCGTCGATCTGAACGTACTTCGCTCCATAGTCCTTCAGGTTTCTCGCAATCCATTCTGTGTTGCGCTTCACTTCGTTTTCGTTGACGTCCTGGTAGTAGTAGTACCAGGTGCAGAGTCCGGATGGAGGCAACGGAAACGCGGACTTGTCGATTGGTTTGAAATATTTCACATTCAGAGTGTCGCGGTAATAGTTCTTCATGACCGACCCGTCCTTCAAAGTCAGCTCGTCCTTCGAAGGGTCATAAGTTCCATCTGCGAGGACCGTATCCACATCCCCGAGGGTCATCACAAAGAGATCCTTGTTGCTGCCATCCCAAACCCGAGCCGGGAACGGGTGGGGCCAGGACCGGGTCGGTTTCGCCGTGGCCGGAACCTGTGTCTGCCTGCTGGTTGGAACCTTAGCCGAGTGAAAAGCCAATGCCAAGAGTGTCAGGAAGCAGATAGCTGACTGCATTCTATTTCCTCCGCGGCGATGTCAGGTGCGCTATTAATTATCTTAATTGTGCAAGTGCTTGCTGGGCGTCACTCTATTCCAGGCCTTCCATGGTGTCAAGCGGACGGGCCGGTTGTGCCCGGCCACGGCAAAGTCGAGAGGAAAGGCGGAGAAATTGGCGACAGTATCTCATGCGCTTTCTCACGGGCATTTAGGGGGTAAGGTTGCGGCACGCTCAACATGCGGGAAGATGGGCTCGCGGGGAAGGGGTTTGCTATTTCTTGTTTCGTTCCACGAGCGATTGGATTGCAGATCCAGCCCAGGCTCCGAGTGCTCCAAAGACGACCGCCAGAACGATGACAATGATGTTCTCACTTGCCGTGAAATATCCCCCGTGGGGGGAGCGCAGGAACAGAAACCATACGAGCAGGGCTATTCCTGCCCCTGCAATAGATCCAATCGTCATGCCGGTTTGAGATGTCTGTTTCTTGCTATCATTGTCCATATTTCGCGTCTCCCTTTTTGATTTCCTTAGCGTGCCTCCCGCCATTACCACAGGCACGATAGTCCGAACAAGATACGATTTTGCATCGAAGCTTGCCTGCGGTACCGCCTCAACTTCCGAGTTGCGGTGTTAGGTAGACTTCGCCCCGTCTGCCGCGACTGCCCGGCTGTGAAATTAAATTTGGATTTCGGAGATACGGGCCGGTCAGGCAGAAGATTGCGCTACGTCGGCCGCAGGTGGCCCTCGCTTACTTAATCTCTTTCGCTCCAAACACGTCGCGGATGCTCGCCCAAGGATAGATCTGCGGCCTTGCGAATTTGCGCCGCACTTTGTCGAGCTTTTCGCCGCGCACTTCGATTTCGTCCAGCCGGACCGGTTTCATGCCCGCTTTATTGGCCCACAGGAACGTGGGAACCTCTTCCGGCTCGAAGCCCATCAGGCTGGCGCTAACCATGTCGGTTGCCAGCGGGTTTGTGCCTGCGATAATCAGGCCCATCTTCACCGGTGTGCCCTGAGAAGGCCCCTGGCCTTCCATTGCCGTAGAGGCATCCGCAACCACCAGGCCTAACTTGTTGGCCCGAACCATGTCGACAACCGACGCAGCCACACCGGAAGGCTCAACCTTCGCAGCAAGATCGTGCATGCAGGCGCGTACTGAACAGTACTCTGTTCCCGGGAACACACCCACGAGATTCTTCATCCCCAGCGTCACCTGCGCCAGCCCGTGAGTCTTCATGATCGGCACCGAGCACAGCAGGTCGATCTCCGTCAGTGAGTGGTGGATCGTCACCTCATCGAAGACGAAGCCGCCCGGCACCCTGACCTTTGCCATCTCGCCGGAATGCAGGTTGACCAGCGGAATCCGCAACGTCTTGCCAAGTTCGGTGTAGCCAAGCTGATCGAAGACGTATCTCTGCATCCGGTTCAGCAGATCGCTGTTTCGGGTGCGGAACACCTCCGCCCCTTTGACATTAAAGCCTTCTGCTGCGGCGGATCCCTCGCCGATAGTGACTTCCTTGTGGGCGGATTTCATCAGCTTCGCCAGTGCCGAGATCACGTCGCGGTTCGTGGTCGCGTTCGGCGCCGGAGACACCAGGTTCGGTTTGAGCATGATGCGCCCTTTGCCCCGGGTCACGCTTTCGATGCTGCCCAGAAGGTCAATGGCCCGCTCCACGGCAGCCTGGATGTCGTCGTTCTTGATGCTGACCACGCTCACGACGGCCGTTTTCTTCGGCGCCGCCGCGGCCACAGACCCAAGACCTGCGAGCGCGGCGCAGAGGAAGTCACGGCGCGACAACTCAGACTGTATTGCCTGATTTGAGTTTTTCATGGCACGCTAACATTTTTCAAAGGGGTCGAGGGGTATCCGAATCCCCCTCTGACGTCCTCATGATTGGTCGCGCCTGGGTTGCGGATTTTTGTTATCATGTCAACAATCGGAGGCGCTCATGATTCTCCTGCCGATTTTCTTCGGAATCCTGGTATCTGTTGCTCCTATCAACAACCAGTGGTCCCCGCAGGCCGAAGATTGGGACAGGGCCGCCAAGGAGGTAAGGCGCCTGTCGCCCCGCGCTTTTCCAAACCTCCCGCCTGAAGTCGTCACTGAATTAATCCGGAGGAATTGCACCATTCCGCAGGCTAACGGCTACCCCAAGCCTCATAACGTCATAAAAGGAAGTTTCGCAAAGAAGGGACAAATCGATTGGGCTGTCTTGTGTTCCAGCAATGGTAATTCGAGCATTTTGGTCTTCTGGGGAAGCCCTGCTCAAAACGTATACCAACATGCCAGTAGTCCCGATAAAGACTTTCTTCAGGGTGGTGGCGATGGGCGAATTGAGTACTCACGGATGATTAGTCCAGTGGATGGAGCAAACATCATCCGCTATTACAAGGAATTTGGCGGTCCTAAACCACCTCCCATCGATCATCAAGGGATTGAGGATTCTTTCGTGGGGAAGGCATCGGTTATTCTTTATTACTACAGGGGAAGGTGGCTTAAGCTGACTGGTGCAGATTGAGCCCTTTGCGTAATCTGGCGGGAAACCGGGGACGTCTTACATGTTCACCTATTTTATCAGTCAGCACAATAGTCCGAACAAGATGCGTTTTCGCGTCGAAGCCTGCCTACGGCGCCGCCTCAGATTCCGAGTTGCGGTGCTATGGAAAAACGGGGACGCCTCCCTATTTCCGCCTCCTCGTAGTCGTATGTACGATCGAGAATCAGCAGAAATGGGGAGGCGTCCCCGTTTTTCAATCTGAAAAGCCAATGCCAAAAGCGTCAGGAAGCAGAGAGCGCAGCGCATTCTATTTCCTCCTCGGCGATGTCAGTTGCCTTGATTCTGTATCTCAATTATGCAAGTGCCTGCTGGGCGCCACTCTATTCCCAGGCCTTCCATGGTGTCAAGCGGACGAGCCGGTTGCGCACGGCCCCGGCAGGAGTAGGCCCCGGCCGCGGGACGGGGTCTTGGCGCGCCGTTCGGTGCCCGGCGCCCACCGGGCATGGGATTTATTCAGTCCAGGTATCGCTTTCTTTTAATTTTTGCGCGCGTCCAGGATCAATTTCACCAGTTGACCGAACTGATCGGCCGAAACTTGCCTTCCCTGGATGTCGGTGTTGACTCGATGCACGATTACGAGCTTTTGGTCCGGTATCACCAGGATGTAGTGCCCGCCGGCCCCGCGCGCCGAATAAGCACCGTTCAGCGTGCAATACGGCAAGTGCTTTCCATCCACCGCCACCCACCAGAGATAGCCGTACCCCCCCGAATTGCCGGCGTCAGAGTACGATTTGGTACTCTCATCAACCCACTCGGGCGGAACGACGGTCTTGCCGCGCCACATTCCTCTGCGCATGAAAAGCAGTCCGAAGCGCGCCATGTCGCGTGCCGTCATGCGATACGGATAGGCCGGGTAAACCGAATCGGGGCCGGTGACGTACTCGCAATCTTCGAGCCGGAAGTCCTGCATATCGATCAGGTCGGCAATCCGCGCCTTGAACTCCCGGAAAAGGCTGTTCTTCGTCTGCCGCTCGAAAATGGTCCCGAGCACGTTGAAATCCCAGTTGTTGTAGTACCAAAATGTGTCGGGGTCATGACTGCCGCGGGCGGGGCGCGCCGCTTTCATTGAGGCCGTTTCGTACAGCGCCGGATGATACACGCCCGAGCGCGCCCGCAGCAGGTTCATCACCGTGGCCTTCTTCTCGACCGCGGTCAGCGACGGCTCGTTGTCGTCGATTCCGAGCTGCTGCATCGTGGCGGACGGGTTGATGCGTCCCTCCTTGATGTAGATCCCATAAAGCGAGCTCAAAAAGCTCTTCCGGATCGAGTGCACATTGAAGTGCGTGGCGGTTTCCCCCCACTCGTCGAGCACTTTCCCGTCCAGGACGACCATGACCGCGGCTGTCTGGATCGTGGCGGAGTAATCTTTCGCTTTTTGCAGGCCGGCGGCAGACCAGCCGACGCGCTGTGGATTCTTGACGCGCTCCCATGTCTTTCCGGGATAAGTCTGGGCTGTCCCGAGCACCGGAAGCACAAGGATGCAAGCCAGCAGGGTGATGGCGATCTTGATGGGGTACCTTTTTTGAATTGTGCCGATTGTTTTTCGGATCATGCTTGTTTCCTCCAGAAGCGGCCGAAAATGGGTTGAATGAAAGTGCCTCGAAGATAGAGCCTTCGGCCGGCGGATTCAATCAGATTTCCGGCAGAAGCGTCTGCCGATCCTTCCACCAGGAATTTGCCGACCAGTTCAGGGCCTCTTTCCGAAAGTCAGCGGTCTGGTTGGCTATGACGCGGGAAGGAAGGTTTTCACGATACCCGTCACGCTCAAGCCCCGCCGTAGCTACGAGTTTGGCTTGAACTCCGAGGAATATCTGGCCTTTGCCAGCGAGAACGGTGTGCCTCTTATCCCGGTTGTCATCAGGTTCAAGACCTAGAGGTAAGCAGCGCATCGAGTAAAGAGCAAGCGAGTTTCGGATTTGATTCCTTGCCTGCTTTGGCTTATGCTCCCGATCCATCCGGTCGGCATCTATGAAAAAGAACAGCGCAGCAAGCTGGGCAAAGGAAACTCTGGCAGTGCTCAATGCAGCCGGCGATGAGCGAGTCGCTGCGCAAGCCAGGAAATACTTCAAACTGCACGAGAGAGTACAAGTCGTTGGCATTAAGTCGGCGAAGATCGACGAAATCGAAAAAGAGATTTTCGCTGCTGTCAAACCTACGTGGCTGCTCGCGGATGCCGTGCAGTCCTGCGACATTCTTATCCGAAACCGATTCCTGGAAGCCAAGAGTGTCGGCATAGTCCTTCTCTCCCGATACCACAAGCAGTACGACAAGAGCTTGCTTGAAACCATCCACAGCTGGCTTGCCGACGGGCACTGCGGCAATTGGGCCGCCACCGACGTTTTGTCGGGCAGGGTTCTGAGCCCTTTGCTCAAGCGCTTTCCTGAGTTGCTCCAGAAAGTGGCCAGTTGGACACAGTCCGCCAACCTCTGGGTGCGGCGGGCGGCGGCGGTGTCGCTGACTCCACTGGCACGGAGAGGCGAGCACCTCGACGCCGCCTACGCCGCGGCAGAATCTCTATTGGGCGATTCCGAGGATCTGATGCACAAGGCCGTCGGGTGGCTTTTGCGCGAATGCGGGAAAACCGATGATAGCAGACTCGAGGCCTTTCTGCTGGCTCACGGCGCGCGCATCCCACGCATCGCGCTTCGCTATGCCATTGAGAGATTTCCCGAGCCGCGCCGCAAGCGTCTCCTCGTGGCCACGAAATCGGCTTCATGAAAAGTGAGGGACATCCATTGCTCTTGGATGTCAGGGAGAGGATGCCGCGGACTGGTGCGGATAGTGAACTGAACTTTCCTGCCGACCCGGTGGGCCGGCCCGTCGGGGCCGTAATTGAAATTCGGTGGCGCGAGTTGCTCGGAATGGCGTCGCGCATCGGCTACGGGCCATCCGCAATTCGTCCCAGACGGGTGTTTGGGCGTGATGGCGTTCGACCCGGCCGCGTTGAAGTGAATGGGAACACGGTAGCCTGGCGCCGTTTTTATCAGCTATGGAACGTCCGCATGCCGGGCAGTGACCGGTGCGAAGGCCGATAGGAAAAACAAGCTGCAATTTTGTCGCATGCCCGGTACGAATCCTGCTTCCGATAGCACGGTGATGGCCGTTGCGGCCAGGCGATCCGGTGGCGACTCCTGCCTGGCAGCATCAAGGTAGCAAGAAGCTGGTCACAGTCTGGACCGGCATGCAGACGAAATTAGGGAATTCCGATGGTAACTAGGTCGCGGACCTGATACTGGCGATCGGCCACATGTCCTTCCGCCTACAGATGCGGTTCCATTGAATTGCGTGCCCTTCGATCCGATCACTTCTCCGCGATCGTTAGACGAAGCGGAACGGACTGCCGGTAGCCTCCAGCCGCTGTGATGGTCAGGGTGAGGTTGGCATTTCCTGTTCCAACGGCTTCCTTGCCAGCTTGCGGAAGTGTGGTTGGCTTTGGAGCCTCTATGGTAAACGTCGGGCTGGCGACAATCGTGCCGCCAAGGATCTCCGCGATGCGCAGTACGCCATTTTTGACGATTAGATTCGGCGAGTCGCTGCTTGCCTCCATCGTCACGTCCTTTGCGGTAGCCCATACGCTCCTGAGTGAGATCGACACGTCGGCGGTCTGACCAAGGCGGATTCTCCGACCAGGGAGCGTCCAGTTAACCGGAACGATCCGAATGGCATTGGTTGGTTCCCGCAATTCAGGCAAATTTCCGATCGCAGTCTTTGGAGTCCCCAGCGGCAGTGTGTATTCTAGTTCGTATGTTGCGCTTTCGCGGTTGTATCCGTAGATTTCCTTACCGTTGTAAATGAACTCATTAATGCCGTCCCCGTCCAGATCGCCCGCGGAAAACGCTGGGATACTCGCTCGAAAAGTCCGATCGGAGAGCCATGTTTTGGTGAAGCCTCGTAGTCCGTTGTATTCAAAGACATGGATGCGGCCACCCTCCCTTTCACCAGGACGAACGACGCTACTGGAATGAAAAGTTCCAACCAAAATCTCAAGCTGCTTGTCCCCATCGATGTCGCCAACCCCCAATCCCTGCGTATTGACGCCTAATGGAACATCGGAACTTTGAGGTCGCAAATCCTTGTTTGTGAGCCACTGGCTTTGCCATAGCACGGGGTAAGATTCCCGACCGGACACTCGCTGTTTAGCATACTTATAAATAGTTAGCATGCCACTGTTTCCTGTTGCAAGAATCTCGTTCTTACCATCGCTATCGACATCGGCAACGCGTACAACGTCGACAAGAGTGTAGCTGCCACCGGGCGATCCCGCGTTGGGCAATTCCGCTACAACCTCCCAGCTCAGCGGTGCCTTCTGCTTCATGATCATTATCGTGTCCGATGCTGTAATTAGTTCCTGTTGGCCGTCACTGTCTGTGTCAGCGAGAAGGAGGACGTAACTGCTGCCCATAAACTCCCTTGTCCAGACGCTCTTTAACTTCCCATTCTCGGATTTCCAAATGGTGATCTGATGTCGCCTGACTGGGGTGCTTGTCGAGCCTTCCGACCTCGATCGTTGCGTTATGAACTCCGATGACCCGTCGGCATCCAAATCCGCAAGGGCCAGTTGAAGGTTTGTTGTTGAAAAGGACGCCGAATCCCCTGAAGTGAAAAACTCTGGGAAGGGGTAGTAGGCAGGAGACCTTCCATAAACCGTGATTCCATAATCGTCCGCTACAAGAAGTTCGTTTACACCATCTGCGTCGTAATCCGCTATATATGGCGTACCGGAAGGACTTCCAATCACTCTCATTTCCTTAAAATCTGCAAGGTTTCTGGCTTCATCATTGTGGAGCGCAGACGGTTGCCAGCTCTTGACATAGCTGCGAGTAGTTTCCTCATAACGCCATACTGTCACCACATTTCCATTTAAACTATGGGTGACCAGGGACTCCCTATCTGCTCTGAATTCCGTCGCAGGCAGCATCAAGCAGGCAATAGAAGTGACCGCAAGTAATCTGAAACATATCCGATTTATCACGGGAGACTCCTTATTAAGATGGATTGCAGGGGATCATCAAACAAGTCTGCCAAGCTCGGCAGTTTTGAAATGAGGCATTGGAGTGAGGTCGGCTCCTGCGCAAACTCCCCAGCAGACAGAACAAGAGATGCAAGACCGACAACCCCCGCCAAGCTGAGCCAGAACCGCTTCACCATGGCAGGCTCCTTTCTGAAAGGGATTTATCGACAGGATGCGCATTTATAGCACATGTTTACCTTAAGCAGCAACCAGGAGGTTTCCTCTTGAACCGGTGCTGTGACAATAGTCCGCCAGAGCGGCACGATAGTCCGAACAAGATGCAATTTTGCATCGAAGCCTGCCTATGGCGCCGCCTCAACTTCCGCGTTGGGGTGTTGTAAACTTCGCCGCGTCTGCCCGGAGTCCAGGACCGATCACCACCGGGATTTTACGCCAAAACGATGTTGCAGGATACGGAGTTTTGACACACTTCTCCTACCAGGCAGCAGTTCACGATAATCGGAATGTCTACTTTTTCACTTGGTCTGCTTTGCGTCCTTTATCTGTGGCAGAAAGTTCTCCATTATCCAGGCTGCAACCTCCCCCTCCGTTGACGCGACAAAAGCGATCCTCTTCCCATCTGGGTGAGCAGTCACGGAACGTAATGACATTTCATTTATACCGATCTTCTTTGGAGTTCCACCATCCAAGGGGACCTGCCATATCTCGGAGAGGCCCTTTTTGGAAATATCCTTGGGCCTTCTGCTCAAGAGGATATTACGGCTATCAGCTGTCCAACCAATGCTAGTATTATAATAGCCGGACATGGTCGATTCTTCCGCAATAATGACTTTCTGCGCACCATCTGCCACAGAAACTGTCATCAGACTGATCTTGCTTTTCCCTTGGGCAAGTGTTTCTGACAGCGTAAAGGCCAGCCACTGGTTATCAGGCGATAAGGTCAAGTAACTCGGGAAGCGAGCGAACTCACATATTTTCTTGTCAGTGCCGGTTTGAAGATCCCGGCGTATCAGGTTCGATGTCCCGTCGGGATTCGAATTCCCTGGCAACATGAATGCAGCATTGTCAGTCCATGACCAGAATGGCACGGCTTTTCCGCCCAGGATCCTGGTTATCTCTCCGTTCCTGGTATCCAGCTTATGCAAAGAATATGGACTGTTCGGATCATTCTCCCGCGCGGTGAAAACGATCGCTTGATTGTCATTCGACCAGCGCAGCCTGTATAAATAGTCTCGTTGAATCCGTATCTTGGTCGGGTATTCTCGAATCTCGCCCGTTTCCATGGAATAAACACAGATAGTATCTGCCCAATAAGGAACGATGTTCGGTTGGCGAGGACTGATGGTTTCACGGACCGTCAGATAGGCAAGGTAACGGCCATCCGGCGAGAAATCGCAGTTGGTATTCGAACCTTCATGGTTCCTGCTGATTTTTCGAGGTGCTGTTGCCATTCCATTGGCAAAGTCCATTTCAGCCAAATAGACATCGTTCGTCCTGCCAACGGTGTTGGTGCTATAAAACAAAGCGCCACTTGTACTGAATCCCATGGGCCAAAGCCATTCCCCAAACGATTTGACCAGTTTCGGTTCAGAGACTGGTCTGCCGTTTTCAAGACGCTGAGCCCACACGTCCTTGTTTCCAGTGCGATTGCTTTGAAAAAGGAGATAGTTGCCGTCGGGGATCCATCCGAGCAGGAATTCCGTAGCCGGATGTTCAAGGTGGCAGGACTCCTTGCCCGTGCTTACTTCAATAACGAATAGGTCTTGATTCTCTGTCTGTGCCACAGTGCTATTGTAGGCGATGAATTTCCCGTCTGGAGAAAGTCTGACCCTGCCGTATTCGCTCCCCGGCTCGAAGGTCTTTATGGCGCGGAATTCACCACTTTTCACAGATATCACTCCGACCGAACCCTTACCCTGCTCATAGACCCTTGCCAACAGAAGTTTCCCATCCCGGGACCAGTTTCCAGAACTTAAATCCGGCTTTGGGCCAAAGAGGACACGCGACGTGTTGGATGACATTTCGTATATACGAATTTCGTAGCCTTTGCCTCTAGACCACCAATCATATGCAATCAGGTTGCCATCGGGGGACCAGTCCCCTAGTTCGACATCCTCATCAGCCGTCCTCTTCGCGAGATTGCCCAGCCGCCGGACTACACCTGTAGTCACGTCGCGGACCAGGAGATCATACTCGCCGCTATAATCGGCAATGTATCGTCCGTCCGGCGATGGAGATTCACCGACGTCATGGCCGGTCGCAATCTGCCGGATGCGGATGCCATCGCCGGCTGCTTGACCCGCAGCACTGGGTGCAAGGGCTGCGAGGCGCGTGCGCGCTTGGGCGACGATCTCGGTCTGGTCAGGGTAGTTTTTGAGCAGCTGCTCGAAGGTCTTGCGGGCTTCAGCGTTGCCCTGCTTCTCATAGCATCCGCCGAGTTGCAGCATCGCTTTTGCCACGACGGCACGGCTCGCGCCGCGCGCGGCGATAATTTTCTTGTACTGTTCAATGGCTCCTTTCAGGTCGCCGTCGATGGTTTCTTTTTCCATGGCGTTTTTCAGCGCCACTTCGGCCTTTTGCTGGTTCTGCGTGGCTGGGGCTGAGGTGGAAAGCGACCACGCAGTGAAAAGCGCTAAGAGCATCAGAATCATCTTGCCTTGTTTGTGCATATCAGCCTCCTGATGCTTCCACCATAGCAGGCTGAAGTCGGGCCTTCGCGGGACGACGGTCAACATTGCGTCAAGTTCTTCAGCCGTCGAAGCGGTAGCCGATGCCGCGTATGCCCCGCAGGTACCGCGGTTCCCCCCGATCGGGCTCGATCTTCTTGCGCAGATTCAATACGTGCGTGTCAACGGCGCGGTTGTTCACGAATGTCCCCGGCGCCCAAGCGGCCTCGATCAGCTGCTCCCGCGTCAGCACACGCCCGCGGCGCTGGATCAATATCGACAGAAGGCGAAATTCCTGGGCGGTTAGGTCGATGCGTGCGCCAGCGCGGCGTACCTCGGCGCCGTCGAAATCGACCTCGATGTTGCCGAAGCGGTAGACGCCCAGCGAATCGCCGGCAAAGCGCCGCAGCACCGCCTTGATGCGGGCACGCAGTTCGCGCGGGCTGAATGGCTTGGTCACGTAGTCATCCGCGCCCAGCTCGAGGCCGAGCACCTTTTCCGCTTCCTGCGCTTTCGCGGTCAGCATGATGATCGGCGCCTTGCAGCGGATGCGGCGCAACTCGCGGCAGACCTCGAAGCCATCGAGCTTCGGCAGCATGACGTCGAGCAGGATCAGGTCCCAGGTTTCCTGCCGCGCCCGCTGCAGGGCGCTCGCGCCGTCCCCCACCGTTTCCACTTCGTATCCCTGGCGCCGCAGGTCGTCCTGCAATCCCAGGGCGATATCGGGGTCGTCTTCCACAACCAGTATGCGTGCCATCGGTCATTCCTTTGCCGGTAATACGATAGTAAAAGTGCTCCCCGCACCGGGGGTGTTCTGCACAGAAACGCTGCCGCCGTGCGCACGAACGATGTGGCGCACCATCGCCAGCCCGATGCCGGTCCCCTGGATGCCCTGCGATTTCGCCGCCGAGCCGCGCACGAATTTTTGGAAGATGCGCCGCTTTTCGGCAGCCGGGATGCCGACGCCATGGTCGCGCACCCCGAGCGACACTGAATCCTGCGCGCGCCGCAGCGTCACTTCGATGCGGCGGCTGTCGCCGGAGTACTTCGCCGCGTTGTCGAGCAGGTTGTAGAGAGCCCGCCCCAGCGCTTCAGCATCGCCTTGAACCATGGCGGCGCCGGCATCCCGGCTGCACTCCACGGTGAAACCGCGCTCCACGACTTCGCTGCGGAATTCATCGGTAACCGCGAGAACCAATGCACCTGCGTCCATCGGCTCCAGGCGATACGGCCTTCTGCCTCCCTCCATGCGGCCGAAGTCGAGAAGCGCTTCTACTAAGCGCTGGAGCCGCCCCACAGCCCGCACCTGTCCGGCGTGGTATCGGCGTTGCGTCTCACGCGGAAGCTCCTCATCTTCGGCGAGCAGTTCGCTGAACTGGCGCAGTGTGGTCAACGGCGTCCGGAATTCATGCGAGACCGCGGACACGAAGTCGGACTGAAGCCTCGCCGCGGCCATCTCGCGGTTGACTGCACGCCAGATAAAGTAGCTGCCGGCAACCACTAGCATCAACACCGCGACCAATCCCGCAAGGAGGCTTCGGCGCCGGGCGGCAAGCGCCCCGTTTGTCTCTTCCGCACCGGCAACCACGACCGTCCACGGCAAACCGGTGTCCGCTGCTGGGCGCACGACTCTCCGTTCCCCATCGGCGGGCGGATCCCCTGCGACCGGCTTCCCGCTGGCTGCAAGCAGGCACGCGCGGGCAGGTTGCGCGGCCTGCTGCAGTGCATGCAGCCACTCGGTGCGCGCATACTCCGGCCCGGCAACGAGGGCGGCCACACCGCTTTCGTGAGATGTCCACAGAATCGTAAGGGTCTTGCCGCCCGCCTCAATTAGCTCCCGCCCCTGCGCAGCAGCGAAGTTGTGCGCTCCACCGGTCCAGCGCCGGTAAAGCCAATCCACTCCCTCGGCCAGGGCTTGCCGCTCATCGTCTGACCGAACATCCGCATTAAGCCAGCGGCTCAGTCGCTCAACTACCTGCTCATAGGTCGCCTGATCCAGCGGCCACTTGCCGGAGCGGAGGTCGCTGTCAATGGATGACGCCTCATGCAGCAGTTCTGCATGCCGCGACATCTCCGCCAGCACGGAGCAACGGGCCTTGCGCGCCACCAGGTCGACAGGAGTGCCATCTATAGCCACCGATCGGATCTCGGCAAGGCGTTGATACACCGCCAACGCCTCATCCGGCCGGTTCAACTTGCGCAGAAGACGCCCCTGGCGCACGAGGGCGCCGGCCCGTAAGGGAATGTCTGCCGCTGCCGACAGCCTGCACGCGATCTCGAGCGCTTTTTCGAGATTATTGTGCGCGTACTCCTGTGACTCCAGTTCAGTGAATATTTGCGCCGCAGGCTCCTGGGACGGCGGCATGGTGGGAAAGTAGGGCAGCCGGCCTGGTGGAGAAGCCAGAATCTTGTCCCGGGTAATTGAGACGAGGACCAGATCCTGCGGGAAATCGCCCGCTCCCCATGACGGGACCGCCTGTTTTGCTGCCAACGCAGCCAGATCCTGCTCCAACGCGCGCACTCCCAGGTCGGAGGCGTGTTCCAGGATTTCGGTTTGCCGTTGACGGGCCAACGCGCGATCCTGCTCGAGCAGGCGGACACCCAGGACGACCAGCGTGGCTGACGGAGGCGACACTACCAGGAGAAACAGGATCAACAGCCTGCCAGGTGCCCGCCACCACCCCTCAATCTTTGCCATGCTGTCCACTCGCTGCCGGACATTGTACTTCAACCAGGTAGGGATTCCGTCAGGCGCATGTCAAGATCGTGTCAAGGGCAGCAAGTCGGCCCGCTTCGCGCGCCAACTTTATGGACCGAGGGGCAGCGGTCGCGTAGGACGATGGCGCGGACCGGGCTTCGAATGATGCCGACGTTTCCATCGTCCCCCCTAAAATCCCGTACGGTAGGTTTTCCCAATGGTAGCGCTGTCAGCAGCGGCTTGAAACAATCTTTAAACAGGCTTGAACGTAAGCGGAGGCAGCCCGGCCCGGCATGTGCTAGTCTTGGCTACGCTTCTTTCGGTAGGAGCGTTAAGCTCGGCAGCTCGCACCGGAGGATACCATGAGACCATCTCTGGCCTCTTATATGGAAGCGGCAAAGCAGTATTGTCGTTCCCACGCGGGCTCTGGTCTGGCGATTCTCTTTATTGTCACCGTCCTGTTTCCCGCTCTCCTGCTGGCGATCTTTGCGCTTCGCGCACTTCAGCAGGAGCGCAATCGCGCAGATCAACAGATCGACGAACGCATGGAACGCGCTGCTGACATCGTTACCGCCGGACTAGAGCGCCGGTTGAATAACTGGCAAAAATCGCTCGATGAAATGCCCGCGGGGATGATCATTGATGAAAAGGGTATCCCTGAAATAGTGCGCCAGGAACTCCTCGAGCCCGGCGGCGGGGTCCTCGCTTACCGCTCACTTTCTGGATTCCACGTCTATCCGCCTGGGCGCCTGCTATTCTGGCCTGGCGATGATGAGCCGGACGCGGCCGCTCCGGCCGCCTTCACCCCGGCAGAGGACTGCGAATTTCGCGAAAAGAATTACCTGAAGGCCATTGACGTTTACGCCAGACTTTCTGCTGCAAACCCAAAGTATCGCGCAGAGCTGCGCCAGAGGATTGCCCGTTGCTACCGCAAGGCGGGGATGCTTGAGCGGGCCATGGCCGCGTATAGCGAACTGGCAAGTGAAATGTCCACGCGAATCGGCGGCATACCCGCGGACCTGCTGGCACGATACGAAATGTTTTCGATCCGGACAGAAACCGGAGGTGCTGCCACCACCGCAGCGGAGGCGCTCTGCTTGTATCGCGACCTGGTCCGGGGGCGCTGGCACCTGGATCAGTTCCGTTATTGTTCCTACTCGGCAGAGCTGCGTTCCTGGCTGGAAGCCGGACATTCCTCGCAAGAGTTTCTGGGTCTGCGGGTGGAAGAGGAGAAAACACTCGCCATCAGTCGTGCCGTCGATGAATTTCTTCACAATCCACAGAAACTCCTGTCTTCCGGCTCCTACCTTGCTTTCAGCCGTTCCGACCCGTTTGCGCTTCTGTTGATATCCGCCGACAGGCTGACCGCCGCGGTTCTGCCCGGCCTTGCTTCTGCAGTAGGAGATTTCGATATCCGTTTGGGGAACCATGCCACCGAACCTCCGGTCGCCTCCAATCGGGAGCACCCAGTCGCGGAGCGCCACTTGGAGTCGATCGGGCTCCCCTGGCGGCTCCTCATCCAGCCGAGGAACCCCGAGGCTCTGTACGCGGATTTCAGGCGGCGGCAGTCGTTCTATCTTTTCGTTGTGGCCATTTCACTCGCACTGCTCGTCTCGGGCGGTTACCTGACGCTCCGAACGGTGCGCAGAGAAGTGGCAGTGGCCCGGCTCAAATCGGATTTTATCTCCGCCGTTTCGCACGAGTTTCGTTCACCGCTGACCGGCCTGCGTCACGCCGCGGAGTTGTTGCGCGCAGGGCGCGTCAAAAGCGAGGAGCGGCGCCTGCAATATTATGAAATGATCTGCCAGGAGAGCGGGCGGCTGGCGCGCCTGGTGCACAACGTCCTGGATTTCTCGCGCATCGAAGAAGGCCACAAGGAGTTTCGCTTCGCTCCCCTGAGAACTGAAGAGTGGTTGCGCGGCCTGGCTGCAGAATTCCAGGCCGAGATAGCCGCCGCAGGCGTGGAGATCAAGGTGGTCATGCCGAATCGGCTGCCCACAGTCAACGCAGATCGCGAAGCCTTGAGCTGTGCCGTTCACAACCTGCTCGATAATGCCGTGAAGTACTTGGCGGCTTCGAAGGAGGTCTGGCTTGAAGCCGAGGCGCATGGTCGTGAGTTGATCATTCGGGTACGTGACCAAGGCATCGGCATAGCCGAGTCGGAGCAGAAGCATATCTTCGAGAAGTTCTATCGTGGTCCGGGAGTTGCCGACACGGTGCGTGGAGCTGGATTAGGTCTGGCGCTGGCCAGCGGAATCGTACGTGCACACCGCGGCTCGATCGAAGTGGAGAGCAAGCTGGGAGCCGGCAGCACCTTCACGATCCGCCTCCGGATTGCCGACGCCGCTCTCGATAGCCATTACGAATCAAAGGAATCTGGACAAGGACGGGACTGAGATCATGAACCGTATCCTGATTGTAGAGGACGAGCCGACAATCGCGGCGACATTGCAGGACGATCTCGAGTATGAAGGTTATGCGGTGGAAGTCGCCGGCGACGGCATCAGCGCTTTGAAACGGGCCCTGGAAGCGGATTTTGATGTCATCTTGCTCGACATCATGCTGCCCCAGAAAGACGGGCTTGCCGTCTGCCGTGAGCTGCGCGCCGCGGGCCGCCGGATACCGGTGATTATGCTGACCGCGAAAGGTCAGGAAATCGATAAGGTCCTCGGCCTGGAACTGGGGGCAGACGATTACGTGACGAAGCCCTATAGTCCGCGCGAGCTCAAGGCGCGGATCAAAGCGCTTCTGCGGCGCGCTGTCCCGAATCAGACACCGCAACAGGTGTACGAGTTTGGCCACGTGCGCGTCGATTTCCGAAGTTTCGAACTCTGGCGCAGGGGGGAAAGGGTCAGTCTGACCGCAATCGAATTCAAGCTGCTACAGGTGTTTCTCCAGCACCGCGGAGAACTGCTGTCGATCGACCGCCTGCTGAACGAGGTCTGGGGCAAAGACGCTTTCCTATCGGAACGCGTGATCTACACGCACGTTAACAACCTGCGCACCAAGATCGAGGACAACCCTTCCGCGCCCCGTTACCTGATCAGCATGCGCGGCCTGGGCTACAAATTCGTCGCATAGCAGTCTTGAGGCATTTGGTGCACGTGCGCTGTTCGACGAGAAATGAAACAAAATTGACGCTGGCTTGAAGCAGGCGGTTCCGTGCTTCCGGTATGATGAGCTCCGGGAGGGGAAAGCCATGACGCGCATCCAGATCTTCGTAATTTCCATTCTTTGCCTGGCCCTGTTTGCCGGCGCGGCGCCACAGAAGCCGCAGTCTACGGAAGCCATAATGGGCACCGCGCTGCGCCAGGAAGAAGTCGAAGGAAACCTCGAGGCCGCCATCGCGACATATAAAAAGGTCCTCGCCGCAAAGGGCACAAGCCGCGCCGTCGCCGCCAAAGCGCTGTATCACATCGGCCTCTGCTACGAAAAACTCGGCAACTCCGAGGCCCGCAAAGCCTTCGAGGGGCTTATCAAGGAATATGCCGGCCAAGCAGATGTCGTCGCTCAAGCCCGTGCCCGACTGGCGGCGCTAGGCTCTGCTGAATCAAAATCGACAGACATAGTCATCCGAAAGATCTGGGCCCAGCCGGATGAGGCCGATTTCATCGGTCCACCCTCACCCGATGGCCGCTATATCGCATACATGGACGCCGAGAGCGAAAATCAAGGTCTGGCGATTCATGATTTCGTCACAGGGACGAACCGAAGGCTTACAAGCGCAGATCCCAGATTGCATGTCGAAGAAGACTCGGTATGGTCCCCTGATGGAACCATGATTGCGTACAATTGGGCCGTATCAAATGATGGTAGATCCATTAACATCTCTGACCGCAAAGAAATCCGCGTGATCAAGCTCGACGGGTCGGCGCCACGGACACTATACGAGTACAAGGATTACCTCACGGGTCTTTATTTACACTGGCTTCCAGACGGGAAGTCGCTTCTCGCAGGATTATCAAAAGACCGTGCGCACTTCATCGGAAGAATCTTCCTCGACGACAGTCCTCCTCAAATATCCCAGATACCCGACGTCCATCTTCAGGGCGGGTCATTGTCGCCGGACGGCCGTTTCATCGCATACAATCGCCCAAAGGATGAGGATCCTACAGACAGGGACATATATTGTTTTCGCATCGCCGGAGGTAGTGAGGTTGCGGTTGTCAGTGAAAGGGGTTCTGAGAGATTGTTCGGTTGGGATCCGGATGGACGGTCGATTCTCTTTATCAGCAAGCGAAGCGGTTCTTTCGATCTGTGGCGCATCCAGGTAGTTGAGGGAAAGCCGCAAGGGGAAGCGGTGCTGGTGAAGTCCGACTTGGGCGATGTCGATCCACTCGGGTCCACACCTAAGGGTTCGTTTTTTTATGGTCGGGGGCAGGTGATCCGAAACGTATATGTTGCAACGCTTGACATGGCCAGCGGCGCGGTTTTGGACGCCCCTGTCTTAGCGAGCACCGCTCACGTCGGTTCGGCTGACTCGCCTGCCTGGTCACCCGACGGCAATTATCTTGCTTATCTTGCTCCGGCTTACAAAGGGTTTGTAGTTAGCGGCGGGGCTTGCAAGCTCTGCATTTTGTCGCTCAAAGATGGGCGACAGAGAGAATTCGATCTGGCTTACGACTACTCTATCAAGGACGATGCGCACATATCCTGGTCACCGGATGGCCAATCCATTTTGGCGAGCAGTTTTGCTCAAGGTGTACGCCGAATAGACACCAGAACGGGGGAAGTCAGCATGGTGGCAGCGGTTAAGGGCCTCATCGCTGACTGGGCGCCGGATGCAAACATGGTCTACACGGTCAGACCATGGATGTCTGATTCGCGGCCGGCAGTTGTGCTGTCGCACGATGCGGCAAGTGGTCAGGAGAAAGAACTGTATCGGAGTTCTGAACGGGTTGGCTTGCCGGCAAAGGGGAGACCGTTGTCGCCGGACGGCAAGTGGCTGGCAGTCGGCCGCTTCGTTCAGAAGGAGGACACAGCCACTCGCCCTATCAAGATCCTGCTGATCCCCACAAGCGGAGGGGAAGCGCGGGAATTAGTCACGATCGAGGCGCCTCAGGGTCTTCTTGACTTTTGCTGGACTCCCGACGGGAAACATATCGTTTACTCGCAATATAACCGAAAAGGCGGCTTCACCAGTACCGTCGAGCTTTGGGAGATCTCCGTGGAAGGCGGTACACCCCGCAAATTGGGGTTGTCGATGGGTTGGCTCCACCAGGTATCGTTCCACCCGGACGGCAAGCGCATAGCCTTCACCGCCGGTGGGCAGAGTTGGTATGATGTCTGGCTGATTGAAAACCTCCCCCCACTCAAAGCATCCCGGTAACAGATGAAGCACGTTCTGCCACTCGTCCGAACTTATAGGGCATTCCATTTTGGGGAGCAAGCGGAAAGCGGCCGGTCGGCGAATGTAGGATGAGGAGGTTCCGCACAGGATTAGGGACAGGCAGCGAATTGCCGGGCACAAAGCTGCCGAAAATGTCCGCTCCCGCCGGCGGTTCGCTGCCTGTCCCGAAGACGGATGGTTGAAAAAAGCTGCGCTTTTTTGAATCGTAGCCAGACTGGGAGGGCGGGCCCTGCTTTGATATTGGGAGTGACGCCGCCTGCCGGCTTCCCGGCGCAAGCAATCGCGATTGTAAAGCGAAACTAAGCTGCAGGATGCGGGACTTGCGCACACTTGCGGCTGATGAGTTTCGCTGCCCCTCTCTCTGCTCACGAAGAGTAATGCTCGTCTATCTCGCGTTCCGGCACTGCGCGGGCAATGGGAGGGCTCTGGAAGGGAGGCCGGAAGGTGCCGGAGAAAACGCACCGCTGAGTTAAACCCCGAAGATCGCAAAGACCGCGAAGTCATTTTTCTTCCTTGCAGTCCTTGTAGTTGGCAGGAATCGGGATGGCTGCCTTTTCACTTGCTCTGCTTTGCGTCCTTTGCCGGCGGCAGGAAGTTCTCCATGGCCCAGATCTGGTAACTGGTCGGCACCTGCAATTCAAAAGCGATGCGCTTGCCATCAGGGTGCGCGGTGATCGATGAGGGATAATTCACCCCGAAATCAATTTTCTTCGGTGTCTCCCCGCTTATCGGAACTTGCCACAGTTCGCATCTATCTGAATTCGCGATCCTCTTGCTAAGGAGCATGCTGCGGCTATCTGAGGACCATCCGAGCGAAAACCGGCCAAGTCCGGTTAACAGAGTCCGCACGGTTCCGTCTGCCACGGAAACTATCACTAACTTGGTCTCCCCCCCGCCTGGCGTCGTTCCTAAGGTCTGAAATGCCACGAGTCGCTCGTCTGGCGACAAGGACAATCCCATTGGAAATTGATTTCCTGTTTTTTGTCCGTACCTATATAGCTCCTTTTCAGCACCCGTTACTGGGTCACGGCTAACCAAGCGCCATATTTTTTCCGATTTATTAAGAACTGTGAAAAATAGGGTCTTGCCGTTCGCTGACCAAGCATAGGGGCTGTCATCCATGATCTTGCTGATTTCGCCGCTCTTCACATCCAGTTTGTAGAGAGCGCTGCGCCTATCCTTGCTGTCCTGCGCCAGGAAAACCATGTCCTTACCGTCGCTCGACCAGCGCACGTGATAGGGCATGGTGTTGGATATCTCCAGGCTTGTGATATAGTCCCGGGTCGTGCCGTCATCCAACGAATATACGCAGATGGCATTTGAAGAGTGGGAAGTAGGGAAAGCGCCATACAAATTCCGGGGGAAAGGATTCATCGTTCCCACGATTGTCTGGTAAGCGAGATATCGCCCATCGGGCGAGAACTCGCATTTGAAGTTCAACCCTTCGCGGCTCTTGCTTATCTTCCGAGGCTCTGCTGCGCGTCCGCTGGTGAAATCCACCTCTGTTTCATAAATATCGCTTCCGCCCAAACGGGCAGCATAGTAAAAGGTGCCGTTACTGGTGAATCCCATCCCGTTGATCCACTTTGTCTCCTGCTTGATCAGTTCCGGTGGGGAGGATACTCCGTCCCGATCCACGCGAACTCCCCATATGTCTGGTGTTCCGCTGCGATCGCTTTGAAACAGGATATAGTGACCGTCACTGCTCCATCCGAGCAGGTAGTCCAGTGCCGGATGTTCCATAATCGGGAATTGCCGGCCGCTGGCCACTTCGACAGCGCATATGTCAGAGCTATTCGCTACCTTCGGCTGAGGCGCGTCATAGGCAAGTAAGCTTCCGTCCGGTGATAGATCAAGATGCCGCACCGAGTATGGATCATGATTGATTTTCAAGGCCCGGAACTCCCCGCTTTCGACGGATACCAATCCGAGCGCTGCGCCCTTTCCCATAAGAACCACCGGCAAGAACTTTCCGTCCCGCGACCAGGCGCCAAGATCCAAAAGGTAGCGTCCCTCTTCGGCAAAGAGAGTCCGAGAGGTGCCTGTTTGCACATCGTAAACGCGCAGTTCTCCATCGCCTGCCGGACCAATCCAGTGATACGCGATCCGCTTGCCGTCCGGGCACCAGCGCGGTGATTCAGCACCCTCCCTAGAAGCTGATTTCGCAAGGTTGGCCAAGCGACGGTTTACGCCCGTATTCAGATCGCGAACAAGTAGATCGTTTTCATCGTCGATAAATGCGAGCAAGCGACCATCAAGTGAGGGAGAGGCCCAGGGATCGGCATCCTTGCCGGTCCAAACCTGTCGGGTGCGAAGGCCGGCGCCGGCCGATTTCACCCCGGAAAGCGGAGCGAGGGCTGCGAGCCGGGCGCGGGCCTGAGCGACGATGTCGGTTTGGTCGGCATAGTCTTTGACAAGCTGCTCGAAGGTCTTGCGAGCCTCAGCGCTTCCCTGCTTCTCGAAGCAACCGCCGAGTTGCAGCATCGCTTTTGCCACGACGGCGCGGCTCGCGCCGCGTGCGGCGATAATCTTCTTGTACTGTTCAATGGCTCCTTTCAGGTCGCCATCCATGACCTCCTTGTCGATCGCCGCGCGGAGCTGCTTGTCCCACTGGTTGCCCGTCTGACTTGCGAGCGGCACCACGGCAAGTCCGACGATCAGTAGACCTGCTGCCAGCAATGCGTTTTTTTTGCCCATGTTGTTATCCTCCCAACCCGAGGATCGCACCGCTCTGTCAGGATTAAACCCAAACAATCGTCAGAATTGCGTCAGGAACCACGAAATACACGGCACGGCAGGCAGCTACAACCGGACTGGTTGTTTTTGCCTAACCCGGGCCGCGCCGGTTCAGCCGTCGAACCGATAGCCGAGGCCGCGCACGTTGACCAGGTATCGGGGCGCATCCGGGTCAGGCTCGATCTTCCGGCGCAAGGCCATGACGTGGTTGTCGACCGCGCGGTCGGTCACTGCAAAGCCGTGTCCCCACGCGGCATCGAGCAGCGCGTCGCGGCTCAAGACACGCCCGCGGTTGCGGATGAACGCCGCCAGGATCTTGTACTCCGTTGACGTGAGATGAACGATCTGGCCCTTCCGGCGCAACTCACAGCGCGCGAAATCGACTTCGGCATCGCCGAATCGATACACATCCACCTCATCCTGGGCGCCCGACGCCCGGCGCAGGACGGCGCGGATGCGCGCCCGCAGCGTCTCCGGACTGAACGGCTTGGTCACGTAATCGTCGGCGCCGAGATCCAGTCCCATGACCATCTCCGCCGGACGGGTGCGCGCGGTCAGGATGATGATCGGCGTGCGCAGCCCGCCGCGCCGCAGCCGGCGGCAAACCTCGAAGCCATCCATGCCGGGAAGCATCAGATCGAGCAAGATCAGGTCGAAGCCGCCTTCGGCTGCGCGCCGGCAGGCGCTGGTGCCGTCGCCCGCAATCTCCACCTGGTAGCCTTCCATCGCCAGATCGGCATCCAGCGCCAGGGCGATGCCGGGCTCGTCCTCCACCACCAGGATGCGAGTCATGCGTCCCTCTCGATCGGAAGCAGGATGGTAAATGTGCTGCCCCGGCCGGGCTCGCTTACCAGCCGGATCTCGCCGCCGTGGGCGCGCACGATGTGCTCGACCATCGCCAGCCCGAGCCCGGTGCCTTTGATCGCGCGTGCGCGGGCCTCGGAGCCGCGCACGAATTTCCGGAAGATCTCCTTTTGCTCCGCGGGTGCAATCCCAAGTCCGAAGTCCTGAACCTTTACGGCGGCCCAGGCTGCGTCGCTCGTGGATATCTCCACAAGGATCCTCTGCGAGTCCGGGGAATACTTCACCGCGTTGTCAAGCAGGTTCCACAGAACTCGACCCAGTGCTTCCGGATCGGCGCGCACGGCCGGGCCTTTGGGCGGCGCGCTCACTTCGATGCGGTGGCCCTCGGCCCCGATCAGGTCCTGGAATTCGCCGGCAAGCGTGCGGGTCAACCCGGACAGGTCGAGTTTTTCTAACGCGTAGTGGAGCGATCCCGCCTCCATGCTGCCGAAGTCCAGGAGATTCTCCACGAGCCAATGCAAGCGCCGGCTCTCTCTCGCGAGAGTCTCATAGAATCGGCTCCGGTGGTCTTCGGAAGGGACGCGGTCGCGCGCAAGGAGCTCTGAGATCTGCCGCAGCGCGGTCAGCGGGCTGCGGAACTCGTGCGACACGGCGGAGACAAATTCGGATTGAAGGCGGGCGACGGCCAGTTCTTTGGACAGGGCGTGCCAGCTCAGATATGCGCCACCCAGAAGCGTCGCAGTAATGAGAGCGAGGCCGGCCAGCAGCAGCCGGTGGCGCCGCGTGTACTCGGGATCCAGGCTGCCGGCAGCAGACAGGTGCAGGGACCAAGGCATGCGCGTTGCAGCCGCCGTTCTCGCAACCTGGGTTTGAGCGCGGGCATCGAAGGCTCCCAGCAGGATCCTTCCTTCAGCATCGGATAACCCCACCTGCAAGGTCGCCTCATGGGGAACACTGCGCAGGAGCGCACGCAAATAGCGGGGACCTGCCACCACTGCAGCCAGTTTTCCCGGGCTCGTCGACCATGCGAGCAGGACAGGCTGGTTCTCGATCAGTGTGAACCTGTGGCCTCCGGAGAGCTCCTCCGTCCGGCGGTTCCACATTTGCTCGGCGGCCGCGGCCAGAGCAAGATCCTCGGAAGAAGGAGTGGCACGCTCTGATCCGCCCGCGCCTGACCGCGACTCATCCAGGGCATATTCGAATTCCGATCGGGGCAAATGCCACCGGCCGACGAGCAGATCCTGATGCAGTGCGGCGGCTTCGCGCTCAAGTTCCTGCGCCTTTCCACGCTGCTCCAGGATGCGGCAGCGGAACTGCCGGGCCCTTAGGCCGGCCGGAAGAGTCTCCACGACAACCGGATCGAGACGCTCAAGGCCGGCGCAGGCAGCGAGCGCCTCGTCATACCTGCCGGCCTCGCGCAGGGCGCGCACCAGGCGGAAGTGAGCGCCGGCCGAGATCTTGGGATCCCCGGAGGCGGCCAGCCGACGATACACTAGCGCGGCCGCCGCCGGATCTTTCCTGAGATATTCAAGATCTTCTCCCGCCCGGAAGACCGCAGGGCTGAGCTCGTTTCCCGGTGCTTGGTCGGGATAGTAAAGGAGTCTCCGCTCCGGGTAGACCTTCAAAGTGAACGCGTCCACAAGCAGTAGCACCACGTTATCCGGGATTTCGCCGGAGGGAGGCAAACCGGCAAGCAGAAGTCCAGTCTGGCTCTCCAGATTGGCATAGGCGCTCTGGAGCGAGGCCTGGATGCGGTCAGCGATGATCCCCACCAATGCCCGGGTGCGCTCCTGCTCACCCAAGCGTTCCTGCCCGATCTGGCGCCAGGCCAGCCAGGCAAACGCACCGGCCAGCAATGGGAGAACAAATGGGAAAGCGGCAAGCAGAGGTCGGGCGATTCCTTTCGATTGTCGCATGCGCATACCGTCAACGCCATTCTATACCTCGTTACTGTCAGGATTCTGTCAGGAAAAAAGCGGGGCCGTAGCACGATAGTCCGAACAAGCCCCCAGATCAGAAGCGGGCCCGGCTCTCACCGCCCGGCGCGGACTCGCAAAATAGCAGCTTATTCTGACTATGCGCTGCAGCAAAGGGCCCGCGGGCCGATCTGACTCATCTCTGACCATTTTCCGATCGGTTTCTGACCTCGAACTGATAATGTGATCTGTTCCGGATCACAAACGTGCTTCAATGTGTCCTTCCGGCCCTGATCGGCACTCTGGGGACGGATGCATGCACCGTCGAATCTTATGCCTAAACCAAAGTGGCTCGAACCACCGCGACATTTGCTGTTCCTGTTTCTGGCGACGGCGCTGCTGCTCGTCGGGGCCTTGCTCTGGCTTGGCTGGCAGCTGGCGCGCCAGGACCGGGAACTGGCGGACAAACGCCTGCAGGAGCGCCAGGAAACCGCCGCCGACCTCTGCGTCGCCGCCTTGCAGCGGGCGCTCGCCCAGGCCGAGGCGCGTCTCGCCAACCTCTCCACACTCGCGCCCGGCGAGCTTCAAAACGAAGCCGCGACCTACGCCCGGACGCTGCCCGTCGATAGTGCGCTCGTTCTCCGGCGCGGCGGCAAGATCGAGATCTACCCCGACAAGCGGCTGCCTTTCTACCCTGACGAGCCGGCGGCGCCGCTTATTTCCGAATCGCTCTTCGCCGAGGCCGGCGATCTGGAGGTGCGCAGATCGGATTACCCCGCCGCCATTGCCGTGTTGAAACCGCTCGCACACTCCGCGGAAAAGGCAATCCGGGCCGAAGCGCTGCTGCGCATCTCCCGCATCCACCGCCAGCAGAAGGCGTGGGATGCGGCGCTGGCTGTGTATCAGGAGCTTTCGGCGCTGGGGAACACTCCGGTAACCGGGCTGCCGGCGGATTTGGTTGCCTGTCAGGCACGCATGAGCGTGCTGGAGATTTTGGCTCGGCCAGACGCCGCCCGGAAGGAAGCCGCGACGCTGCTTGGCGGGTTGCATGAGCGGCGCTGGCGGCTGGCACGCGGACCCTACGAGTTTTACGCCGGCGAGGCGCTACGGGTGCTCGGCCGTGCCGGAGATAGCGCCGACGCTCCCGGATCGTTGGCCCTGGCCGGCGCCGTCGCGTCGCTCTGCGAAAGCTGGCGCACCGAAGAGCTCCGTCCAGGGCGGCGCGCCGTGAGAGAAGATGCCGCAGACCTGCTGGTGCTGCAGCACGGCCCGGCGCAAGATCCGGCGGCCCTTGTCCTGGGACCGAAATGGCTCGAAGCGCAGTTTAGCGGCAGTCTCAATTCCGGCCTGGCTGCCTTGGGTGTGGCCGTTGGGCTCACAGACCCGGAAGGGCGAACGGTCATGGGTCCTCCGGCGGCCGGAGCAGGGCGCGAAGCCGTACGTCTGGCCCCGGCCACGCGGCTCCCATGGAATTTGCACGCGGTATCCACGAATGGCCATGAGGCGCAGGCATCCGCGTGGAAGCGGCAGCAGATGCTGATTACGGGACTTGCCGCGATCACCGTGCTCTTCCTCGCGGGGATCTGGCTGATCGGCCGCGCCGTGACGCGCGAGCTGGCGGTCGGCCGGCTGCAATCGGATTTCGTTTCCGCCGTGTCGCACGAGTTCCGTACGCCGTTGTCTTCCATCTGCCTGCTGACCGAACTGCTCGAAGCCGGCAGAGTCGCGGGGGATGCGGAGCGCACCGAGTATTACGGCGTGCTCGCACGCGACAGCCGGCGCCTGCGCCGGCTCGTCGACGGACTGCTCAACTTCGGCCGCATGGAAGCGGGCGCGATGCAGTACCGCTTCGACACGATCGATCCCGCGGAACTGGTCCACGAGGTTACCCGCGAATTCCAGCGCAGCATCGATGGCGCTGGCTGCGCGATCGAGGTGCGCATCCAAGACGACGCTCCGCTCGTGCGCGCAGACCGCGCCGCCCTGGACTGCGTGATCTGGAACCTGCTCGATAACGCCTTCAAATACTCACCCGAGTGCCGCACGGTCTGGGTCGATGTGGAGCGGGAGAACGGGAGCGTCGCCATCCGCGTGCGCGATCGCGGGCGCGGCATCCTACCCGCCGAGCAGCAGCGCATCTTCGAAAAGTTCGTTCGTGGCGAGGGGGCCAAAGAGTCCAGCATTCCGGGCACCGGAATCGGCCTGGCCATGGTGCGCCACATCGTGGCGGCACACGGTGGTGAGATCCGGCTCGAAAGCACGCCCGGAGAGGGAAGCACTTTCACCGTTCTGTTGCCCGCCCTGGAACCACCTGGTACACGAAGAGCGTCGTAAGATTGATTTCGTGTCCAAGAAGGAAACTGTGATGAAGATCCTGATAGTGGAAGATGATCCCGGGATTGCGCTTGGGTTGAAGGGTGATCTCACGCTTGACGGCTACCAGGTCGAAGTCGTGCGCGACGGCGTCGCGGCTCTCGAGCGCGCACACACGGGCGCGTTCGACCTGATCCTGCTTGACATAATGCTGCCGAAGAAGGACGGCTACGCCGTCTGCCGCGAACTGCGCCAGGCGGGCCATCGGACACCGGTGCTGATGCTGACCGCGCGGGCCCAGGAAGCCGAGAAGGTGCTCGGCCTCGAGATCGGCGCCGACGATTATGTCACCAAGCCGTTCAGCGCCCTCGAACTGCGCGCCCGGGTGCGCGCGTTGCTGCGCCGGGCCGCTCCGGACGAGCATGAGGTCTACCGCTTCGGCGACGTCGAGGTGGATTTCACGCGCGCCGAGGTGCGCCGCGGCGGCACGCCCTTGGAGATGACGCCGCTCGAGTTCAAGCTCCTCTCGACGCTGGTGCGCCGGCGCGGCCGGATCCTGACTCGCGATCGATTGCTCGACGAAGTCTGGCGGCCGGACAGCTGCCCGACCGACCGCGTGATCGATAACCACATCATGAACCTGCGCCGCAAGATCGAGCGCGACCCGCAGGCGCCGGAGTATCTCGTGAGCGTGCGCGGCCTCGGCTACCGCTTCGACGGCTGAATTGCAGTTCTGACGAGGATCTGACAGAACTCCGAAATGGTCCAGACCTTCGCGTTCTACCCTGTCGGCGGAGGGAAACGATCATGCGCAAGAATATGATGATGATTCTGGCACTTGTGGTGATTCTCACGCTGCCGCTTGCGTTCGCCCAAAAGGACCCGCGCGCGGAAGCGCAGCTCCAAGCCGCCATCAACAAGGAGACCGTCGAAGGCAACCTGAAAGGCGCCATCGAGCAGTACAAGAAGCTCGCCAAGAGCCCCAACCGCCCCGTCGCAGCTAAAGCCCTGCTCCACCTCGGCGAATGCTACGAAAAGCAAGGCAACACGGAGGCACGAAAGACGTTCGAGAAATTGATCGGTGAGTATAAGGACCAGCCGGAGGTGGTTGCTCAGGCCAGTATTCGTCTCAACGCGCTGGGGGTGGTTCCACCCAAGTCAACGGATTTGCTGTTTCGCAAGGCCTGGACGGGACCTGAAATCGATATCGTAGGACCCCCTTCTCCGGACGGTCGGTACATAGCCTATGTCGACAAAGATACCTTCGATCTCGGCATCCATGATCTAACCACCGGAAGCAATCGCAGACTCACCCATAGAGATGTAAAAGCGAAGGAATTCGAAATGGCTCTCGAGGCTGCCTGGTCTCCTGATGGGATGCGGTTAGCGTACAGTTGGTTCAACAAGGAGGGAAATTGGGACCTCCGTGTAATCGATTTGGATGGGTCCAACTTGCGAGTTGTCACTAGTGGCAGAGATCTGTACGGCTGGTTCCCTGATGGCAAATCGATCCTCGCCTCTGTAAAGAGCCAGTTTTGCCGGATCGCGGTGGATTCCGGGTTTGTCCAGAATCTGAGTATTTCGCAACCATTGGGTACACCCGTTATTTCCCCCGATGGTCAGTTCATTGCCTATATGTCCTCGAAGCAGGAAAACCGGGCAGATCGGGACATTTTCGTGGTTCCTGTCGACGGAGGAACCACAGCTCCGATTTTCACCGAAAAGTCCAACGAGAGTCTCTGGGGATGGGATGCTGCAGGCCGGTCAATTCTTTTTACCAGTGATCGCAGCGGATCCTTCGGTCTGTGGCGGATTGCGATCGTTGGCGGCAAACCGCACGGAGAACCTGAACTGGTGAAGTCTGACCTTGGCCGTGTGAGCCCCCTGGGAAGCACAGGCAAAGGTTCATTTTTTTATTACAATTGGGGAAACACTTCGGATGTTTTCATCGCGGAAATTGACCTGAAAAATGGGAAAATGATCACACCGCCGGTGCGCGTCAATCCAAGCCATATCGGGTTTTGTACCTCATCGGTGTGGTCGCCGGACGGCGAATTCATCGCCTACCTGGCTGCCATGCCCACAGATGCCCCATTTGCAAATAGCATCAATATCGTTTCGGTAAAGAATCCGATGCAAAAGGAATTCAGGACGGGATTCGCATTCGCGGGTGTTTCGCATCTGAACTGGGACCCGAATGGCAGATTCATTTCGGCCATTGATGCCTCTGTCAAACCCAGATTGTTGAGATTAAATGTAGGCTCGGGTGAAATCAGCATCTTGGCACAACTGGAGAGTCCGCCTTTGGATTGGACGCCGGATGCAAAGACGGTGTTTATGCTTGGTGGCTCTTCTGGAATCGGCTATACGACAATAATAGCCCGAAATCTCGAGACAGGAACCGAAACGCAATTATATCGAAGCAATGAGCCCGTTGTTTTTCTCGGACTGGGTAGTAGACCACTTTCACCAGACGGGAAGTGGCTGGCAACTGAGGCAACTGTGCTTGATAAACAAAAGCAGCCTTCGTCAAACGTGTTGCTCGCCATTCCCACGGGCGGCGGTGCTGCCCGCGAGCTGATTACGCTCAAGCTACCCCAGAGCTTTTCTCCTCTAGGGTGGGTTGCTGATAGTAAAAGCATGGTCTGCTCGATGAGAAGCGAAAGCCAGGACAACATGCAACTGTGGAAAATCTCTTTGGAGGGGGGCGCCCCCCAAAAGTTGGACCTGACCAGCCCTAGGACTAGGATCGGTTGCGTGTCATTTCATCCGGATGGAAAGCGGATAACTTTTACTTCCGGGGGGACAAATCCCAGCGAAATCTGGGTCATGGAAAACCTCCCGCCGCTCAAATCTGCTGGGAAGTAACGGACGAGGAGGAAGGGACCTTCCGATTTTCCGATTTGCGGCCGTGGTCTGATCTTGCATTTGGCGCGGGAAATCGGGATGTCCCCCGGGGCTAGCCTGGTCCGGCACCGGTGGCGATGCACTCGACAGATACGGCATTCCCGAACTTCCTGAATTCCGGGCCGCCGGTAATCACTCTTGCCTTCTTCCGGATGCCGAGCGCTGCCGCGAAGCAATCGGCATACACGACGGAGTGCTTGCTGCCTATCTAGGCCAGTTTTCTACGAGCAGACTTGGAACGCGCATGAATTCAGAGGTGTTATTGGTGACTAGAGTGCAGCCGACATAACTTGCGTGGGCGGCAATGAGCAGATCCAGCGGCCCAATGATGAGTTCTTTGCGCTGCAAATGGGCCCGGAGGGATCCGTAAACCGGCGCGGCTTCCGGCGGATAAGGTGCAATCTGTGTCAAATCCTATATCCGGAAACATCGGATTGCTGTAAAATGCCCTTTGTAATCGACCCTGACCCTGGGGTTGCGGATTCGCGGCAGACGGGCCGAAGTTGACAAGACCCCGTATCCGAAGCAGGGTCAGCCCTCACCGTCGGGCTCCAATCCCAAGATGGCAGCTTATTCGGACTATCTCGGCGTCCCCGATTGCATGGGTCGGTCAATCGGTTCCGGGGATCGCAGGCGGTATATTTGGCGACTTCCGTGAGGCGGATATTGAGCTGAACAATAGTGGCGATGTTGCTTTCAGGGCAAAGGCCGCGATCGGCTCCGTCACTACCAGCGGCCAGTTCCTGCGATTTGCAAACGAGCAACTGGTTTCAAGGCTGATGGAGGGCAGGCCTTGCCTGGAGGAGCCACGCCGAATTTATTCCCGTAAACATCAATAGTATTCCCGGCGAAACCTCATTCGGCTGACTTGAGGTTTCCGCTTGCGTGTCAGGTAGTTTCGAGGTATAAGCGGATCAAAGCTAAAATACAATCCAAAGGGGGGAGTTGCTTATGAGAAACGCCCCGACTCTGTTTCTGCTTCTCGCCGTTGCTCCCAAGGCTTTAGCTCAAAACTGGTTCAACGGTTCCTTAGAACAAGCTTTGGCGCAGGCCAAAAGCGAGAACAAGGCGATCCTGATTGATTTTATCTCTGCTGGCTGAGCAAGCTGCGAACTGCTGGGTCAGCAGTACTTTAGCAATCCGAAGTTCCAGGACTATCTCAACAAGCATTTCATCCTATTCAGAGCCCACCGTGACGAGCCCTTCGGTGGCAAAGTTTTTGCCAGATTCAGGCCTGTTCCAACTCCGACTGTCATGGTTCTAGATGCAGACGGATCTGAGGTGGACTGGATTGTCGGGTACCGGCCGCCACCCGAAAAGTTCCACGAAAAGATTGAGCGAATTTTAGGCGGCGTCGACACGTTCAAATCCCTGTCCATTTCCAACAGCAAAAATCCGAAAGACGTGGCTACTATCTTCAAGCTCGCGAGGAAATACGCGGATCGCGATGCTGACGATAAAGCCTTAGAAAAGTTCAAAGAAGTTATAGTTCTCGATCCTGAGGGGAAGCTGGGAACTACGGACTATGGCGGCGAAAAGGTCCCGTATACCCAATATGCTGAGTTCGCCATCGCCAGCGCTGCCTTTAGCTTTGATGCAATGAAGCAAGATCCCGAACCACTGAGAGCTTTCGTGAAGAAATATCCGACGAGCGCAATAGTCAAATCGGCATACAGCCGCCTGAGTTCCAACTATTATCAGGATTCCGCTATCCCGAAGGAGATTGCGACACAGTTCTATGAAGAATACTATCGCCGTTTTCCGCTGGATCCTTCTGTTTTAAGTGATTGGATGGATCGCATCTTGCTGGATAAAGAACCCGTCGCCAGGGGCATCGAATTGGCAGAAAACGCTATCGAACTTGCAGGGTTTCGGCCAGACCCAAGCCTTTCTCTGAAGCTGGCGCAGCTTTATAACCTGACTGGAGACAGCGGCAAGGCCAAGGAAATCATCAACATACTAACCTACACCTACTCGTTTGAACTCGTCAATTACGCCAATTTTTGTATTCAACAGAAGACCGACATCGACAATGCGGTTGCAATCGCAGAGCAAGCATTAAGGAACGCACCGGAGAATGCCCGCATCACCATGAGAGTAGCGGATATTTACATTAAGACTGGTCGATCCGACAAAGCACTCGCCATCTATGGCCCCGCATTTGCGATGAAGCTTACCAACGTGGTTGAGTTAAATCAATATGCTTCGTTCTGGTCACGTCAGAACCAAAATCTTGAGAGCGCTTTGGAAGCAGCTAAAAAGGCCAATGAGCAGGGGCCTACCTCCTTGGGTAATCTGGAGCTATTAGCAAGCATCTATGAGAAGCAGAAAGACTACGATGAGGCCCTCAAAGTAGCTAAAGAGGCCAATGAGCGGGCTCCTACCCTCTATCGTCTGGGCGTATTAAGAAGCATCTATGAGAAGCAGAAAAACTACGATGAGGCCATCAAAGTAGTTGAAAAAGCGAGGGAGCTATCCCTGGCGAGGGTCACCAGCGAGGCACAAAAGAAAGAAGTGGAGGAAAACTACAACAAGCAAATCGACCAACTCAAAAAGATGGCGCAAAAAAAGAAATAGACGGCAACGTTTCGAGTTGTGTTCGTGTAGCCGCAATGGGATCTTAGCGGGAATCACATAAATCCCCCATCCAGCCTGCCTGAACGGGATGCTCTGAAGCACGGTGTCACTCGCTTGGTCACTTCGCCACGATCCTCACTCGACGCGGAATGGACTGGCGATAGCCACCAGCGGCTGTGATGGTGAGGGTGAGTGGCTCCGGCACGGTAGGTAGACTCCCACCGGAAGTAGCTCCGATCATTTCTTTGCCGGGTTGCGAAAAAGATCGAGCAGTTCCATGGCGATGAAGGTTCGGCCATCGGGCTCGTCGATGTCGTAGATCGTGCAGATGTGGCGATGATTCAGGGCCGAGGCCGCTTGCGCCTCGCGCTGGAATCGCTCCAGTGTGTGCCGGTCCTTGGATAGTTCTTCGGGCAGGAACTTTAGGGCGACGGTGCATTTAAGCTTGAGGTCTTCGGCCTTGTAGACAATGCCCATGCCGCCGCCAAGCTTCCCCAGGATGTTGTAGTGAGAAATGGTCTTGCCGATCATGGGGAGTCAATCCTCCAACCGGATGGCCAAGGTGGCGGAACGACAGGCTCATCATGGATATGCCGGTTGATGACGGACGTGGGCATGTCCATCTGAGCCTTGACTCGCTTCCCAAGTTCCGTGTCCGGTTCGGGTGTTGGTCCTGCTTCCAGCCGGCCGCAGTTTCTTGACAAATCAAACAGCCAGCAAATACGCTGATTCCGCGGTGCTGAGACGCAGGCCGGATTTCGTCACGATTGGCTTGTGGTCCCAGGCCGCACAAAAAACAGGCTTAGGACTCACGAGCGCAAGATACGGAGCTTTCCGACAAAATACTTCGCGCGCTGTGCCCCAGCTGCACGCTGGAGTGATAGAATGCGGACTACAACAGGTGCGACAGTGTTGAGGAGTCTTGAATGCCGTAGTGCGCGAGTTCTGCGAGCAACGGCTGGTTGCGCAGGAGCGGGTCCGTTTCATCGCAGTCGGGCTGCGGCCCCAGACCTCGGCGTTCGAGGAATCTGACGATCCGGTGAGCGATGCACCAACGCCTGGGACTCCAACGCGACTCGCGCGATGGCTTGGACCGCTAGGCAGCTTCGGCGCGTGGTGTTATGTTAACTTCCCCTCACCAATTTCGTTGCATTTCCGCTTTCGGCCGAGATAGCATGGCGCCCGGATTTCAGCGGAGCGAAATCGGTCAAGGAGCTGAGCGAGCAGGTTTTGGCGTGATTGGGATCCGTCTGACAAATCTCGTGATTCGCATCGAAAGTGGGGCCGAGTTGCCATGAAATTGCGGCCCGCGCCCGCCTCCATCCAGAACAAACCCCACCGGCGTTGGAACCCAATGACAGGGGAATGGATCCTGGTGTCTCCGCACCGCATGCAACGTCCCTGGCAGGGAAAGGTCGAGGCCGCTCCTGCAACGCAACTCCCTATCTATGACCCTGGCTGTTATCTTTGCCCTGGGAATCTGCGCGCGAACGGCGCACGGAACCCGCATTACACGGGCGTGCATGTGTTCGACAACGATTTCAGCGCCCTTCTCCCAGGGACACGGCCCCTGGCGGGTGCCGAGCACCGCTTCCTGCGGCAGGAGGCCGTTCGAGGCATTTGTCGGGTGCTTTGCTTCTCTCCGCGGCATGATCTGACACTGGCACTGATGAGCTTGGAAGAGATCCGCCGGGTGGTTGAATTATGGGCCGACCAGCTCGGGGAGCTGGGACGCCGCTATCGGTGGATACAGATCTTCGAGAATCGTGGTGAGATCATGGGGTGTTCGAATGCCCATCCCCACGGGCAACTGTGGGCCGGCAGCGCGCTTCCAAACGAGCCTGCCAAAGAGGACGCGCATCAGCGTGCCTACCGGGCAGAGCACAAGTCGATTCTTCTTCTCGACTATCTTGCTTTTGAGGGCCAGCAGCGCATACGCCTGGTTACGGAGAATGATCATTGGGCGGCGCTGGTCCCGTATTGGGCTGTGTGGCCGTTTGAAACGCTCCTGCTTCCGCGCCGTCACGTCCGGCGGCTCACTGATCTGAAGGCTTCGGAGCGCGATTCCCTGGCGGACATTCTGAAACGCCTGCTGACTCGCTACGACAATCTGTTTCACATCTCTTTCCCGTACACGATGGGCTGGCACGGAGCGCCGACTGCCACCGGCAATTTCTTGCACTGGCAACTGCACGCGCATTTCTACCCTCCTCTGCTGCGCTCCGCGACGGTGAAGAAATTCATGGTTGGGTACGAGATGCTCTCGGAACCGCAACGGGACATCACTCCGGAAGCGGCCGCCGCGCGCCTGAGATCGCTCTCGGAAGTGCACTACACTCTTGGCAAGAAGGGAACGAAATGACGGCGAACGTTGCCCCTCCGGCGCAATCCCTCGCGGAACTCTACGGTCCCGGCCGCGCAACGCTTGCCAGGCAGGTGCAACGCTGGCAAGGTCTGGTTGACGAGCACCGGCGCAGGTTTGGGGAGTCGGAGGTTCATCTATTCAGCGCGCCGGGGCGGACCGAGATTGGCGGCAATCACACCGACCACAATCATGGCAAAGTGCTGGCGGCTGCCATTGATTTGGATGCCATCGCGGCAGCGGCGCCGACTTCGGAGGAGCGCATCACGGTTTTTTCCGACGGATACCCTCAGCCGTTTGTGGTGACTCTGGACGAGCTGGCCGCGATTCCGGCGGAGCGGGGGACGACAGCCGCGCTCATGCGGGGAATCGCCTCTCGTTTCCGCCAGGTCGGATATGCCATCGGCGGCTTTCGCGCCTGTGTCGCGAGCGATGTGCCGGTGGGCTCGGGACTCAGTTCGTCGGCTTCGATCGAGATGCTGATCGCGACCGTCTTTAATGCGCTTTACAACGGCGGCCGGGCCGAGCCGAAACAAATCGCCGTCATCGGCCAGTATGCCGAGAACGTGTATTTCGGCAAACCCTGCGGTTTGATGGATCAGATCGTCTGTGCCATGGGTGGGATCGTGAGCATCGACTTCAACGACCCCGACTCTCCCCTGGTGGAGAGAATCGACTTCGACTTCACGGCAGCGGGTTACAGTCTCCTCGTCGTAAACACCGGCGGGAGCCATGCGGACTTGACCGAAGAGTACGCATCGATTCCACGCGAAATGAAGTCGGTCGCCGCCCAATTCGGCCGTCAAGTCTGCAGGCAAATCTCTGAGCACGAGCTCTTGAGCCGTCTGACAGACCTCCGTACCAGCGTTGGAGACCGGGCAATCCTGCGCGCTCTTCACTTCCTGCACGAGAATCACCGCGTTGACCTCCAGGCAGAAGCGCTCCGAAAAAAGGACGTGCAAGGCTTCCTGCGGCTCGTAGGGGAGTCCGGCAGTTCGTCGTTTCGGTGGCTGCAGAACTGCTTCACGCCTCGTGCCGTGACCGAACAAGGGATTCCCCTGGCGTTGGCGCTGGCTGAGGAATTCATCCGGAGATGTAAGGGGGCCTGCCGTGTCCACGGAGGAGGATTTGCCGGCACAATTCTGGTCTTCCTGCCGCGCGCACGGGTGGAGGAATTTCGATCGCTGATGGAATCGGTTTTTGGATCGGGGTGTGTCAAAACCCTGCGGGTCCGCCCTCAGGGCAGCATTGAAATTCCGGGAAGGTGTGGAATGGCGCTTAGATAAGGGAACCCTGAAAGCGCCCGGCGGATCAACCCCAGGTGTGAGCCCTGGGCTGATCTGCTATTCTGTCCAGGGCTTGCAGGATTGCGCTGCCTGTTACCGAATTCGAAAGGAGCCTTATGGTCACGCTCGGTCTTAGCCCCGCAGATTGGCTCATTATTGCCGTTTATTTTACCTTTATCCTCGGGATTGGTGTCTACCTCAAGCGCTTCACGAAGAGTCAGGAGGACTTCTTCATTGCGGGGAGAAAAAACAGCTCCTGGGTAGCGGGTCTGGCGTTTCTGTCCGCGAACCTCGGCGCCCTCGAGCTGCTCGGCATGACCGGGAACACCTTCAAGTATGGGATGTATGTGGCGCATTTCTATTGGATCGGCGCCATCCCGGCTATGGTGTTTCTGGGCCTGTACATGATGCCCTTTTATTACAGCAGCCGCATCCACTCCGTTCCCGGCTATCTGCGGCTTCGTTTCGATGAGAAGACGCGGGTGCTGAACGCCGTCGCTTTCGCAGGCATGACACTCCTGGTGTCGGGGATCAATCTGTATGCGATGGCACTGGTGCTGCACACCTTTGTGGGTTGGAACTGGGACGTCAGCATGTGGATCTCGGCAGCGACGGTGGCGGTCTATGTCACCTTGAGCGGGCTCCTGTCTGCGATCTTCACCGAGATCATTCAGTTCTTCCTGATCTGGTTCGGCCTTTTCCTGGTTTCGGCACTCGGCATTGTGGAAATTGGAGGCGTCAAGGAAGTTTTCGCGCGCATCCCGCCGTCTTTTGCCGCGCTGTGGTCCACTTCGGGCGATCCCACTCAAAACGGCATGGTGATCACGTGGGCTGGGATTGTTCTCGGTCTTGGGTTCGTGCTTTCGTTTGGGTACTGGACCACGGATTTCCTGGTGGTGCAGCGAGCCTTCTCCGCCCGCGATCTGCGCGCCGCGCGCATGACCCCGATCATTGCTTCCTTCTTCAAAATGGCGGTTCCGTTTCTGGTGATCATGGCAGGACTGGTCGCGCTGGCTCTTGCACTCGACCCCAAGAGCGGCTTTGCATTGCTGCGCGACGGCGGGCAGATCAACTATGACTCGGCGCTCCCGCTGCTGATTCGACGCTACTATCCTCCCGGTCTGATCGGCCTCGGAGTCACCGCGCTCTTGGCCGGGTTCATGGCGGGGCAGGCGGGCAATGTCAGCGCATTCAACACGGTCTGGACTTATGACATTTACCGCGCCCTGATCAACCCGAAGGCGTCGGACGATTTGCTCCTCTGGATGGGAAGGGTCGCAACTGTGGTCGGCATTATCCTGAGCGTAGGCACCGCTTACTGGGCCAAGAGTTTCCCCAGCATCATGGACTACATGCAGGCGATCTTCTCGTGGGTCAATGCGCCGCTGTTCGCCACGATGCTCCTGGGCATGTTCGTGGTGTGGATCTCGCCAAACGGCGCATTCTGGGGATTGCTGGCGGGCATGGGTTCGTCCTTCTTCCTGTTCCTTGCCGTCAAGTTTCAGTGGATCAACCCGGCCTCGATCACGCTCTCTCCGGTCGCCAGCGACATGGCTGTGAATTTCTGGCGCGCCTGGTGGGCGTGGCTCATCTGTTTCGTGGTCACCATCTTCGTCAGTTTCTTTACACGGAAGAGGCCCAGAGAAGAACTCGTCGGGCTGGTGAAAGGGCTGACGGCCGGGAAGTCCATGGGGGCGGTTCCCTTCATGAAAACTCCGGAGTTTTACGGCATCGTTTCGATCATCGTTCTGATTGTGCTCAACATTTACTTCTGGTAGAGGCTCGGCATGAAATCCATTTGGTACTTTGTCGGACTGCTCCTCATAACGATGGGCTCCATTATCTTCATTTCCGGGCTTTATTCGCTGGTGCATCCTCCGGCGGACGCAAAGATCCTATCCCACCTCCACCCCGATCTCTGGTGGGGGCTCTTCATGCTGGTCTTTGGATTGGTCTTTGCGCTGCTCAACCGCGGCAAGGTTGTCCGGTGACGCGCGCGCGGCGGTGCATCGAATTCGGCCTTATGGAGACAGTTGTGAAACGCATCGTCTGTCCGCCTATTGTTCTGGCGTTCCTTCTGATTGGATTTGGGGTGGCACAAACGAAGCGCCATACGTTCGTGCTCGGCGAGAAGGACTTCCTGCTGGACGGCAAGCCGTTCCAAATCATCAGCGGTGAAGTGCATCCGGCGCGCATTCCAAGGGAATACTGGCGGCATCGGATCCGGATGGCAAAGGCGATGGGGTGCAATACCATTGCTGCTTACATCTTCTGGAACTATCACGAGAGCGAGCCCGGCAGGTTCGACTTCAAGACGGGAAACCGGGACATTGCGGAGTTCGTCCGCATAGCGCAAGAGGAAGGAACGTGGGTGCTGTTGCGCCCGGGACCCTATGTGTGCGCCGAATGGGAGTTCGGCGGCATTCCGCCGTACCTGCTCCGGATACCCGACATCAAGATCCGATGCATGGATCCGCGCTATATGGCGGCGGTCGAGCGCTACCTGAAAAGCCTGGCAGCGGTGACCAGGCCGTTGCTGGTGACGCATGGCGGGCCGATCTTGATGGTGCAGATCGAGAATGAATACGGCAGCTATGGCAACGACAAGAACTACCTGGAAGAGCTGAGAAGAATCTGGGTGAAGAACGGCATCGACGTTCCATTTTACACGTCCGACGGGCCAACACCGTACATGCTCGAGGCCGGCAACATCGACGGCGCCGCCATCGGATTGGATTCCGGGAGCAGTCAGAGAGCCTTTGACCAGGCCGCGCTGCGAAATCCCAAGGTGCCTGCCTTCAGCGGCGAAACCTATCCCGGCTGGCTTACACATTGGGGTGAGAAATGGGCGCGACGCGATTCCGCAGGCGTGTTGCGCGAAGTAAGATTTCTTCTCGACAACAAGAAGTCCTTTAACTTTTACGTCATTCACGGAGGAACAAACTTCGGATTCACTGCCGGAGCCAACTCGGGCGGCAAGGGATACCAGCCGGATGTTACGAGCTATGATTACGATGCCCCGATTAATGAACAAGGTCAACCGACCAGCAAGTACTATGCACTGCGCGATTTGATATCCAAATACGCCGGCGCTCTCCCTGAGCCGCCCAAGCCGATCCCTGCGGTGGAGACCCCGGAAATTTCGATGAGCGCCTTCACCTCGGTGTGGGCCAACCTTCCCAAACCGGTGAGCTCGGTTCAACCGCAGCCCTTTGAAGCCTATGGGCAGAATTATGGTTTTATCGTTTACAAGACAAAGCTCGTCGGCCACAAGAGTGGTACGCTGACCGTCACGGATCTACATGACTACGCCACCGTGTTTTTGAACGGGAGTTACGTCGGCAAGCTGGATCGCCGCGAGGGCGAGAACACGATCGAAATACCTAAGAGCGACGCAAGAGATCCGGTGCTGGAGATCTTCGTTGAAGGCATGGGTCGGATTAACTTCGCTCAGTTCATGATTGATCGCAAGGGGATCACGGAGCGCGTGACGCTAAACGGCATGACCCTGATGAACTGGGAGGTGTACAACCTGCCGTTTGATGAACATTTCATCCGGACGCTGAAGGCTGCGCCCGTCGATCCTGCGCGCAGAGGGACCTTCTTCAAAGGCGCCTTCGAGTTGAAGCAAGTGGCCGACACTTACATCGACATGTCGAACTATACGAAGGGTCTCGTCTGGGTGAACGGCCACAATCTAGGGCGCTACTGGGATATTGGCCCGCAAAAGCGGTTGTATTGCCCGGCGCCCTGGCTCAAGACCGGCGCGAACGAAATCATCGTATTCGATCTGCACCAGAATCAGGCCAAGCCGGTGACTGGGGCAAAGACTCTCGAATGGGATCTGGGGACGGACCGACGCAAGTTGAATGTGCTCAGGTCATTAGCCTGGAAACAAGCGGGAAGACAGGGCTCAAACGCGATTTTTGGGTCTGTTTTTGCGGCTTAGGAAGATCTGGAGCCTCGGCAGGCATCTGCTCGGCATTCATCTGCCTTGCGCAGTAATGAGAGGTTGGCTACCAAACTGACCAGGAGCCGTCTTCTCCTTCCTCGATCCGTGGTCTCAGGCGTTCGCATCGAATGGTGGCGGCGATTTTCGTCACATACGACTGGCGGCCGACGGCAATGCTCTCAGTCCAGCGTTTCTGGCGCTTCAATCTCCCCGCTGCGATGGCATGCTCGATTCGCGCGCGATACTCTTCGGCAAACGATTTGACATCATTCTTGCCGAACAATTCCAGCAGGCAATCCACGTCAAGCAGGCAGTAGCGAGTCTTCTCGCCGACAAGCTCCCGGTATCCGCACCAGGACCAGTCCGCCGGATGAGAAACGACACCGGCGCGGACCATGTTTAGATCAACATATTCGATGCAATTCCACAGATGCTCACCATCCTCGACCATGGTGCAGTGATATCGGTCCTCCCAAAAAGAGCCGCTCCGATGCTTGCGCCGGTTAAAATAGCCCGCAAAATCTCCCTCCAACTTTTGCATCATGCCGCTGATTCCTCCTGGCCGGGACTCAATGGCGATGCTGTGGGTGTGGTTCGAGGTGAGGCAGTAGTTCAGTAGCAACACCCGAAACTGCTTGGATGCCTGCCTGAGGCGCTTGCGATACTCGGACCGATCGCGGGCAAACCCAAGCAAGAAGGAACGGTTGTGACAGCGGTGCGTCAGGTGGCAGATCATCCCGGGCTGGACGAATCGATTCGCTCTTGGCATGCGCTTCCCGCCGCCGGGGTATCGGATTTACCGAAATCCGGCTCCGGTTTATCTAACGGCTGGCCTAAGATCTGAGCGAAGAAATCTGCAACAGGCGAGGACCGACCGCCTGCCAAAGTGGATCCACTTCCAGGCTGCTTATCTACGAAAGTGGGGGCCAAAAATCGAAATTGAGGGGTTTGTCGGAGCTTGTTTTTTTCGTATCTGTTGCCCAAATAGGCTTTGCGTCGGTCCGACCCCCTGCTAAATCGCCCGGGCATGCCGGCACTGGTGTGGGGAATGGTTCTCAATCAGACAGGATACAGTTCGTGGTGTTGCCGCAGCCAGCCATGACATCAGCGTCCGATACCTCAGAGGTCTACTCAGCGTCTCTCCATGTTACGAGACAGTTTTTGCCGCGCTTCTTGGCTTCATACAGTCCTTTGTCGGCGTGCCGCATGAGGTCATCAGGTGTATCTCCCGCAAGATATTCGGCCAGTCCGCAACTGACCGCTAGCCGGACAGTGCGAATCTCATTCCCGTCCTGATATCTGAATTGCGAGGCGGCAATATTTGCGAGGAGTTGTCGGAATCGCATTTCCGCCTGAGGCAGGGACGTGTTGGTTATGAGAACCACGAACTCGTCGCCACCGTAGCGCGCCAAAAAATCGCCCGAACGAACGTTGGCGACGAGCCAACCGGCAACGCACACGAGGGCCTGGTCCCCGACTTGATGTCCATAGATATCGTTGATGTCTTTGAAATCGTCTATATCCAGGATGGCCAGAATGATGGGTTTCTTTGACTCCTGAATGGCCCGCTTAAGCGCATGATCCATGCTTCGGCGGTTCCCGATTTGGGTCAGCGGGTCTAGCAGCACTTCCTGTTTCGTCTGTCTGAGCTTCGCCTGGAGCACCTCGAACCGCTTCGACATTTTCGCGTAAACCTCTTGATCGCGCTTCCTTTTTTCTGCCACGATGCGAGTGAATTCATTCACCTCTTGGGCGATCTGCCGCTTCAGTTCCCGAAGATCCTCGATTTCAACTAAGCGTTTGAAGCGCACTGAGGAGTCCAACAATCGCTGGTTAAAGGTATCAGCCTCGCCGGTGAAAGTGCTGAGGGCTTCTCTCAGGAGATCTATGACCTCCTTTATTTCGTTCTCTCGCTCCAGCAGGTACCCCTGAGCCTGCCTGAAGTAGTCTTGGCAGAGAGCCAGGCATTTTTCGATGGTGTCTTCAAGGGTCCGGCTATCTGTAGCACGGTCAAGTTGGGTCCGATACTGCTCCAGCTTGGATAGGAACTTGGAAGTCTTCAGGCTTTCACTTTCGATTGCGATCTGGGAAACCAAAGCGAGAAGGCGTGCCGACAGCTTCGCGACCCGTACAATAATGCTGTCACTATCGCTCTTCCGGCGTTTGAAGAGGCCTAACTCAATAAATTGCTTTGGCATATGATTGATTCCTGGGACCTCAAGTTGACCGATTCTGGTCGAATGGGCTTTGAGTCACAGGAGACCGATACTCAAAATCCTGCTCCGTTTTCAAGAATTCCGCTTCCAGGAACATAACTCGTGGCGCGGATCGAGCGCCTGCATTGAACCTTTTCATCGATCAATGCATGCTGGCGGTGAAAGGGCCACCTCCAGCAATTCTTATCGGCCGCATTCGCAAATTCTGAGGTGATATTGCATGTCGAGAAGTCTGTCTTGGCGGGTAGGTCTTTCGGACGCTAGACTTCTGGGCGCACCCCTTCGAGCTATGATTGCACTTTGTTGAGGATGGTGGAGGCTATGTGGTTTGCGGCTTCTTCCGATGATGCTTCCGCGACGACGCGGACCACCGGCTCGGTGTTCGAACCGCGCACGATGAACCAGCCTTCGGGCAGGGTCACCTTTACCCCATCACGCACATCGATCGGATATGCCGCATACTCTCGTTTCACACGGGCGAGCATCTCGCCGATTCGATGCGAGGGAAACGTAAGCCACCTTTTGATCATGTGGAAGTGAGGCAGTTCCTCCACCAGTTGAGAGATGGATCGGCCGGATTCCGCCAGCAGGTGAAGGATGAGGGCCATTCCCACCAGGCTGTCCCGAGCGAAGTTAACCGGCGGATAAATGACGCCGCCATTTCCTTCTCCGCCGATGACGGCCTCGTGCCTCAGCATCGCTCTGGCTACGTTGGCTTCGCCGACTGGCGTGCGAAAGACTTTGCAGCCAAACCGTGCCGCGACGGCTTCCAGCGCGTGTGTGGTGGCCAGATTGGTCACGACGGGGCCGTGGGTCCTGTTGAGCACGAACTGCGCCGCCAAAACGAGTGTGAGCTCTTCGCCGATGGGCCGGCCTTGCTCTGAGACCACAGCGAGGCGATCGGCATCCATGTCCTGGGCAAAGCCCACGTCGGCGTGATGATCCTGAACGGCCTTGCACAGGGCGCCGAGGTTTTCCGGAAGCGGTTCGGCAGGCCTGGGAAATCTCCCGTCGGGCGTGACATTGATGCCGATCACCTCGGCCCCCAGCGCCTCGAGCAGACGAGGGGCAAGAACGGAGCCTGCGCCGTTGCAGGAGTCGATGACGACCCGCGGCCTGCGGGCACCGCGCTGCAAAGGTCCAACCACCTCTACGATCTTGCGCACGTGCTCGTCTCCGGCCTGCGGCATCAGCTCAACCGGCCGCATGAGCGAGCCCCCCACCTTGGTGTAATCGCCCTGATGATAAATATCCAACAACTCACGGGCATGCTCTGCGTCGAGGAAAAGCCCGTCCGGCCCGACAAATTTCAATGCATTCCACTCCGGCGGGTTATGGCTCGCCGTAATTGCGATGCCGCCCTGGGCTGCCAGCCGGCGCACGGTCAATTGCACAGTGGGAGTCGGGCAGACGCCTAGATCGATGACGCGGCAGCCTGTGGACAGGAGGCCGGAAACGGCTGCCTGGCGCACCATCTCGCCGGAGGTGCGCGTGTCGCGTCCCACTGCGATTCTGCCCTGGCCCACGTACGTGCCGAAAGCCTGGGCGAAACGCGTCAGCAAGGTGGGCGTCAAAGAAACGCCCACTACGCCGCGAACTCCGGAAATGCTTATTTTAAGGGTTGGGATCGCCTGCATATTCTTCATTGTCCTCGGATCAACCGCGCAGCCGCTCACGCGCCCAATCGACCAGGTCGTGCGCTCGTGAATCGTCCTCTGCTTCGGCAATGACCCGAATGATCGATTCCGTATTTGAAACGCGAACGTGGACCCAGCCGTCAGGCCAATCGATACGCACTCCATCGGACGAATCGATGGCGGCATTGCTCTCGTCCTGCACGCGGTCGCGGAACGTTTGCAAGGCTGAGTAGATCAGATTCGGCTCGATCGGCAGTGTTGATTTGACCATCGAAAGCCGTGGAAGCTGATCGACGAGCTCAGAGAGCCCACGTCCTGTGAGCGCGAGGTGTTCCAGGATGAGCCCGATGGCAGCGGCGCTGTCGGGCACAGCCTGGATCTCGGGGATGATGACACTGCCATTGCCTTCGCCGCCGAGCGATGCGTGATGCTCCAGCACCCCTTCAGAGACGTATGCCTGGCCGACAGGAGTCCGAAATACAGGCGCCTTATATAAAGCGGCAATCCTGTCGACCATCGAGCTTGTCGATATGTTGGTAACGACAGGCCCAGGGCGTTGGCTGAGCCTGATGCTGGCCGCCAGGGCGAATGTGACCTCTTCCGGCAGTATGCGCGCGGTTTCGTCGACGAGTCCCAGGCGCTCTCCGTCGGCATCGAGGACCAATCCAAGATCCGCATTCCCCGCCTTCACCAGAGCGCGTACCTGTGCCATCGTGTCTTGCCTCGGCTCAGGGTCGTGTGGAAAGGGGGCATTCATGTCGTCATTGATCGCAATGACCTGGCCGCCCAGTTCCGTGATCCAGCGTGGAACCAGAGCAGAGCAGGCGCCGTTGCAGCAGTCCACTGAGATGCGCAGCGCACGCTTGCGGATCGCGGCGATGTCGAAGGAGCTTGCCAGGATCGCAAGATGGTGATCGACGGCATCCTCCCGACTGATCATGGGTCGGATGAGATTCCATGGCGCCTTCGCAAATTCGTACTGATGGTAAATATCGAGCAGCTCGACTGCCTGGGTCGCGTTGAGGTAGAGGCCGTCGGACCTGACGAACTTCAAGGCGTTCCACGGCGTGGCATTGTGACCAGCGGTAATGGCGATGCCCCCCTGGGCATTCAACCAGGGGATTGCCAACTGGAGGCTTGGAGTGGGGCAAACTCCCAGGTCGATGACCTCGCACCCCGACGCCAGCAACCCGGCGGCGACTGCCGAGGCAACCATGGGGCCTGACGGCCGCGTGTCACGGCAGATGAGGACGCGTCCGGAGTTGAGATATGTGGCAAAGGCTTGCGCAAAACCGACTGCCAGCTCGGGAGTGAAGGTCTCACCTACAATGCCGCGAACTCCGCTGATGCCGATTTTTAATGGCTTCATCATCCAAAGTCCGGTTGCCGGCGGTTCAATGTGTAGCTGTCGTCCAGTAGACGCAAGAATATCACGGCCCGCCCAGGATCGCACATCGCTTTCTAGCTAGTTTCTGCCGCGAAATTGCCTTAGCCGAAAGACAGAGTACCGATGGGATCCCTTTAGTGAGGGCGGGCTTTAGCCCGCGCCCCAATTGTCCTTTCCATGGATGCAGCCAGTTACATGACGGTAATTCCTTTCTTTCAGTGAAGATATGGAATTTAGTTCGTTAGTGTTCCCATTTGGGGGCGCCGGGAACGGGTTAAAGCCCACCCCCACTTATCTGTTAAATCGAGGGGTCTTTCGGCTCAGCTAATGAGTTTCGCGACAGAAACTAACTGAGCGCAGGTGGATGCGATCCTTGGTTGATACTGGCGTCCGTGTCGGGATCGGCATTCAGAACAGTGCCGCCGGGGCTGCGAAGAGACGCTGTCGAAAAAGCCGATCGCGACGCCGATTCTGATCCGTATTCACTTGCGCTTTCTCTTGCAGATGCTCTCACTTTTCTTCTTGCTCCTCCTCGTTTCCAGCGATAGAAGTACTCGTGATCTGACTCTTATGGCCATCCAGCATGGAGTTTCCTATGAAACGACTGATCTTCACG
>Ga0315280_10001183_pt1 | contig 45918 bp, 45 predicted proteins | sample YL17G06_40_MG_FD_203697 | JGI IMG/M metagenome (GOLD analysis project Ga0315280, IMG submission 203697) | Sediment microbial communities from Yellowstone Lake, YNP, Wyoming, USA - YL17G06_40 | ecosystem: Environmental > Aquatic > Freshwater > Lake > Sediment | place: USA: Wyoming | collected... | reverse complement strand
GTATCGCCCAGGTTGACCCACCTGCTGGCAACGATGCCAGATATAGGTGCCGTAATATTCTGTTGGACGTACTGGGGGTTATCTGAAGATGGCATAGTGGCAACAAGTGTAATCTTGAGTGTGGCCACAGGGTGCAACTTTTCCACTTTATCGCCGGTGTCATAAGGCAGCTGCACCACCTGCCCCCCGTTCTGCGCCACTACGTTAACCGCTGTGCCATCAATCCGAGCGTTGTCCGTGTAGACAAAGCTATAAGTGGGCTGGTACCAATAATGCTGGAGCAAGAAGAAAGCAAGCACCAGGATACATACAAAAGCAACTAGGGGAATAATACGCCGTCGGCTAAGCATTTTTTGCCTCAAAATCTCCTTAAGAGGGATACTATATCAGGCTCAACTCCCTGTCAAACCTCCGATACTTGACAATTTTCATAAAGGTGCTACAATTCATATAAATCAGATATTTATTATATATCGGATTCAATTGCTTGTCAAGCCGCTAATGCTTGATAACTTCATATCAAATATTTATTACTTACGAGGAGGGACACATGGAAGGCAAAGGTAGCTGGCCGGGATTTAGGTGTTTTGGCTCAGCAATGGTTGGTTCCAGAGGGCAGGTGGTTATACCAGCCAGTGCTCGTAAGGAGCTGGGTATAAACACCGGAACTACACTCCTGGTCTTTATCGGTACCCCCAGAATTGGATTAACCTTGCTTAAAGCCGATACCGTCGAACGAATTGTAAGCAAAGTGAGCGAACAGCTGAACAGTGTGGAGAAGATACTGAAAAATTACGCCCCACCAGGTGCTGGAAGCTCTCGGGGGGTAAGAGATGAAAAAGAAGCTTAAAGTCGGTTTATTATTGGCTCTGGCTTGTCTAGTCATGGTCAACCTTGGCGCCTGTGCTCGCCAAGCCGAGGAAGGTCAGCGTCAACTAGTTAAGGTGAAGCGGGGCGATTTGGCGGTAACTGTCAATGCTAATGGCGCTCTCTCTTTTGTTGGGGATAGAAAATTAGTCTTTGGCATTAGTGGCACTATCGCTGAGGTAAATGTTGCCGAGGGTGACCGGGTGAGTCAGGGGAAGGTGCTGGCGAGCCTGGATACCACCTCCTTAAAACTAGCTGCCGAGACGGCTAAGGTTGACCTAGATATAGCGACAAATAGCTATACCAAATTAACCTATCCTTATAGCCCTTCTACCTTTGCCATTAATGTCCCCACGGCATTGGCGGCTGTGGTTGGTGCCGAGGCGGCATTAAATGAGGTCCTGAAATCGCTAACGTTAGAATTGAGTTTTGACCAATACTCGCAGGTACAGCAGCAGTTAAAGAAAGCCCAGGACAATTTGACTAAGGCTGAGGAGATGCTGGGGCGGGGACAAGGGGGGGCTTTTTACCCATCGAATAGTGGGGTCGACTTCTGGACGATAAGGGCTACCCAGCTTGGGATGGAAAAAGCCCAGGTGGCCTTAGATAAGGCTAATGCTGACCTGGAGAAAGCGGTGATAGTTGCCCCCTTTGATGGTGTTGTCGCCGCAGTGAATGTTAAAGTGGGGGATACTCTATCCGCTGTAGACTACTCCACTAGAACCATCGTCGAGTTAATTGACCCGAGGAAGATGGAACTTAGTGCTGAGGTTGATGAGATAGACGTACCGAATGTGAAGCTAGGGCAGAGAGCTATTATTATTGCCGATGCCTTGCCTGATGTTAAACTCCAGGGTGAGGTTACCTTTGTGTCCCCAGTGGCGACTGAAATATTAGGGCTGAAGTTATACAATATCAAGGTCGATTTTGAGGTACCGGAAGGTTCTGAGCTCAAGGCGGGGATGAGTGCCACTGTCAACATCGTCACCAATGAACGGAGTGGCGTTTTGCTGGTGCCCAACCGGGCTATTAAGCAGGATAGTCAAGGTAAGCCGGTGGTTAATGTTATGGTCAATGGTGAGATTAAGGAAAAGGCGGTAGTTATTGGTATTACTGATAGCTCTCAGACTGAGATTGTATCTGGACTTAGTGAAGGTGATACGGTGGTAATACTATAGAAAAAGCATAACCCGCTTTTTCTATAAGCGACACTACGACCTTCAAAGCTAGCGTCTTCTCCATGCTTGCTCGCTGTTTTGTCACTTCTACTCTTGAAAAGTAAGAGACCATGTGCTATACTCTTATACCTAGAAGAACTAGGTGTTATCATAAGCGAGGCGATAAATGGCACAACGGCGAGAGCTAATCAAGGGTAGTATTGATTCCCTGCTTCTTAGTCTGATTGAACAACAACCAATGTATGGGTATTTAATTATTAAAGAGCTTGAAGAAAGAAGCCAGGGCTACTTTAAGTTTAAGGAGGGTACCCTTTATCCCGCCCTGCACCGCTTGGAAGGGGCGGGCTTAATCCGGGGTGAATGGCAGGCACTGCCCAGTGGTCGGCAGAGGCGGTACTATTACATTACGGCAAAGGGACTCCATAGCCTGGTAACCACAAGGGGCCAGTGGCGGGACTTTTTAGCAGCAATGAACCTGATTATTCAGCCTGACTAGCGTGAGGCGGAGAAATGGTAACTGCCCTTAGTCATTACCTTGATAGTATAAGGGAGAACCTCAGGCTTGACCGCTCTGTGGAGAGGGAGGTTGTTCGCGAGCTGGAGACACATATTGAGGACGAGCTCCAGGATTTAGAGGAAGCCGGGCTGTCGGCGGAGGAAGCGGCTAATACCTGTTTGAGGCTTTTAGGCTCGGCTAAATTGGTAGCCCGCCAGATATATGAAGCCCATAGCCAGGGGAGTTGGGTTCAAGCGCTATTAGCCGCCATGCCCCATATCCTTTTTGGTCTTTTGTTTGCCGTGAATTGGTGGCGGGGCATTGGCTGGCTGCTGGGGATGTTGGTGCTTATCCTTAGTATGGCGGTCTATGGCTGGTGGCGGGGTAAGCCAGCCTGGCTCTTCTCTTGGCTGGGCTATTCGTTGCTGCCAGTAGTGGCGGCTGGTCTCCTCCTGCTCTATCTGCCGCCGGGGTGGTCCTGGGTGGCAATAGTATTTTATCTGCCGCTGGCGTTATGGCTTTTATACGCAATCACGGTTCAAACCCTGAAGCGGGATTGGTTATATACCTCGCTGATGCTGCTCCCGGTGCCGACCATTGTCGGTTGGTTCTTGGCGGTTGAGCCGGTAAGTGAATTACCCGGGTATTGGCTCCAGTGTCTTGGCGATTTTGCCCCGTGGATTGGATTAACCTTCCTTGCTTTGGGCTTGACTGTGGCTACGTTTATCCGTTTAAGAAAGCGCTGGTTAAGAATATCAGTCTTGGTGGCATCAGGGCTGATAACCTTGACTATGGTTGCCTACTATACCGAGGGCAGGCTTAGTCTGCCTGCCTTTCTCATCCTGATTGTGGTAATGCTGCTCCTTCTGCTCAGCCCGGCGTTAGTCGAGCGCAGGCTGAGGCATGGTGGACAGCGGTCAGCAGCTTAGGTTATTCGGGGGCGACAATGCAAAAGGTGACGGTGGTTACTGATAGCCTGGCTTGTTTGACCAAAGAATTGGCCAGACAGTACCGGATTAGGGTTGTGCCCCTTAATATCTACTTTGCGGGTAAGATTTATAAAGACTGGGTGAATATAACCCCGGAGCAGGCATATAAGCTATTTTTAAAGGCTCCCGACTCCTGGGGCACATCGGCACCATCGCCTGGGGATTACCTTAAGGTTTTCCAGGAACTGGGCAGTCGAATCAAGAATATCGTCTGTATTACTGCTTCATCTAAATTGAGTGCCACCCATGATGTTGCCAAACTGGCTAGAGAGCAAGCCAAGGCTGAACTTCCCCGCCTCTCCATTGAGGTACTTGATTCTCAGATGGCTACTGCGGCTGAGGGGCTTGTTGCCCTAGCTGCGGCGCGGGCAGCAGAGGCGGGCAAGAGCCTGGCTGAGGTGGTTAAAGTCGCCGAGGAGATAAGGGGAAAGGTTACCTTCCTCGCCTTTCTTGATACCATGCGCCATGTTTACCGCACCGGCCGCGTCCCCAAGATAGCGGCCCAGGTAGGTTCTATGCTCAATATCAGGCCACTGCTTACTATTTCCTCGGGGGCGGTGCGTTTTACGGGGGCAGTGAGGAGCAGGGAGCGCGGTGTTGAGCGGATGCTTGAGCTAATGAGAAACAAAGTGGGGCAGAATCCAGTTCATGTAGCCGTGATGCACGCTTATGCCCTGGAAGAAGCCAAGAAGCTAAAAGAGAGGGTGGCGTCTGCGTTCGATTGCGCCGAGCTCTGGATTAGCGAGTTTAGCCCGCTAATGGGCTATGCCACCGGCACCGGAACCCTGGGTCTTGCCTTTTATCCTGAAGGCGAACATGACGGATAAGGTAGCCATTGTTGCTGATAGCATCGCTTGCCTCAGCAGGGAGCTGGTGGCGCAGTATAAGATTGCGATTGCCCCTCTCCCCATTCGTTTTAGGGACAAGCTCTATCAGGACTGGGTGGATATAACCCCCTCCGAAGCCTACAAGCTCTTTCTCAAAGACCCGGACTCGTTTCAGGCGGCAGGTGCCTCGCCCGGTAGTTTCCTTGAAGCCTACCACGAGGCGGGTAAGCGGGCTAAAAGTATCCTTTGCATTACCCTCTCGGCTAAAATTAGTGGTGCCAATGAAGCTGCCCAGAGGGCAAAAGAGCATTTCAAGGCCGAGCTTCCTCATATCTCCATCGAGGTACTGGACTCCGAGACAGTTACTGCCGCCGAGGGTTTTGTTGTCCTAGCCGCCGCCCGGGCGGCGGAGGCAGGCAAGGGCCTGGCTGAGGTGGTTAAGGTGGCAAAGGAGATGAAGGAGAAGGTTACCTGGCTGGCTTACCTGGATACCATACGTCATGTTTACCGCACCGGGCGCGTCCCCAAGATAGCGGCTCAGGTGGGGTCACTGCTGAATATCAAACCAATACTTGGTATGTCCTCTAAGTCCTCAGGGTTGATTGGTTTTATGGGTGCCGTGCGCAGCAAGGAGGGTGGCATAGAGCGGATGCTTAAGATAATGAGAAACAGGGTGGGGCAAAGGCCGGTTCATGTGGTGGTGATGCATGCCTATGCTCCCGATGACGCCGAGAAGCTAAAGGAGAGGGTGGCATCAGAATTCAATTGCGCCGAGCTCTGGATTAGCGAGTTTAGCCCGCTGATGGGCTATGCCACCGGCACTGGAACCCTGGGGCTTGCTTTCTATGAGGAGGACTGATGGATATCGGGATTATAGTTAAAGGGATTATAGCTATAGTCCTTGGCTATCTACTTGGTTCCATTCCTACCGCCTATCTCGCCACCCGTATTGCTACCGGCAGGGATATCCGCCGGCTGGGCGGGGGTAATGTTGGCGGCTTGAATGTCTTCCGTGAGGTGGGGATTGTTCCAGCGGTGGTGGTGGGCATTGTTGACCTGGGTAAGGGGGTGGCCGCGGTGGCTCTTGCCCAGTGGGTGTTGCAAGTTCCCCCGCCCTTAGTTCTGGCGGCGGCAGTGGCATCGGTGGTCGGCCATAACTGGATGGTCTGGCTAAAATTCAGTGGGGGGAAGGGTATGGGTGTAAGCATTGGTTCCCTCGCTATCCTACTCCCTCTCTATGGCTACCCCTGGGGGTTAGCCATCTTCTTCGGCATGGTGCTGATACCCTTTATAATCACCCGCAATGTTGCCCTGTCTATGGGCTTTGGTCTTCTTTCTCTCCCTTTCATCGGCTGGCTGGGTATGCATTCAAATGAGTTTGTCATCTTCAGCGTTGTCCTTGGTTTGATAATACTTTTAAAATTTATCCCCACCGCTATGGTGACAGCGGCTAGAACTCGTAGTGCGAAGGGTTTCATCTTTGACCGCGTGCAGAGGGGCAAAAGATAGCCATCTAGCCAAAATAGGGCAAACATTCTATAATTGGGGGTGTGGAGGATAGCCAGCTTATCTCCGATGTAACGCGATTAACTGAGGGCTTGGGGAGGCTTCCCGAGCCGGTAGTCAAGCCCAATTTTGTTGTCGTCAGCGGGTTACCCGGGGCGGGCAAGACCTATTTCTGCAGTAAACTAGCCGAGAGACTGCCCTTTGTTATTCTGGAGAGTGACGCCCTACGCAAGACGCTTTTCCCATCACCGAGCTATAGTCCGGAGGAGAGCGCCCGCCTTTTCCGAGCGCTACATCACCTCATTGAGCGGCTGCTCAAGAAGGGGGTTTCCCTCATCTTGGATGCGACTAATTTATCAGAACAGCATCGTGAGCGGCTCTATAATATTGCTGACCGTCTGGAGGTTAGGCTGGTGCTGGTAAGGGTTGAGGCACCGCCACAGGTGGTATATGAGCGGCTTAGGTCGAGGGTGGGGGGAGCCAGTCCACAGAATAACTCAGACGCCGACTGGTCGGTATACCAGCGGATGAAACCTACGGTTCAGAGGATACGCCGTAACCACTATGCGGTTGATACCTCTAGGGATATTACCCCGGTGCTGGATAAGATTGTTCATGCAGTGAGGCATTAACGGAGGCTAATATGGAGATTAAGGTCAAGGCTGGTGATATTACTAAGACTGAGGCTGGGGCTATCATACTGGGCTTGTTTGAGGGGGTGGGGCGGCTTAATGGTGAACTAGCAATAATAGACAAGGTTTTGGGTGGGGCGCTCGCTCAGCTTATTAGTCAGGGTGAGATAAAGGGCAAGGCCCGTGAGGTAACTGTCATTCATAGCCTGGGTAGGCTCCCCGCGGCTCGGGTTGTGGTTGTTGGCCTGGGTAAGAAGGAGGAGTTGTCTCTGGATAAGGTTCGGATGGCGGCGGGTGAGGCCTGCCGGTTTTTGCAGCAGAAGGGGGTTGGTGATGCGGCTACTGTTGTCCTGGGGGCAGGGGTAGGTGGGATGGGCTTGGATAGTGTGGCTCAGGCGATGACCGAGGGTGCCTTGCTCGGCAGCTACTCGTTTCGCCGGCATATGACCGGTGAAGCTGAGCATGGTGAGCTCAAGCAACTTACCATCGTTGAAGCTGATAAGACTAAACTCCCTATTTTGCAGAAGGGCTCTGGTAAAGGCAGAATCCTGGCTGAGGCAACCAAGCTAGCTCGGGATATGGTCAATGAACCGGCTAATTACATGACGCCGTCTCGTATGGCTGAGGTTGCTGCCAGTCTGGCTAAGACCCATGGTCTTGAGCTTGAGGTCCTGGAGCGAGAGCAGATGCGAAAGTTAGGCATGGGGGCGCTTCTGGGGGTGACCCAGGGGAGCCGCCAGCCGCCAAAATTCATCCTCCTGCGCTATCAGGGGAGAGGCGCGGCTCAGATTGATTTAGCCCTCATCGGTAAGGGGATAACCTTTGATTCCGGGGGTATTTCAATAAAGCCGGCGGAGGGGATGGAGGAGATGAAGGGGGATATGGCAGGAGGGGCGGCGGTTATGGCGGCGCTGGGTGCCATCTCCCAGCTCAAACTCCGGCTCAATGTAGTGGCGATTGCCCCCTGCATGGAGAACCTTCCCGGGGGCGAGGCGTTAAAGCCGGGCGATGTCCTTAAGGCAATGAATGGCAAGACCATTGAGATTATCTCCACTGACGCCGAGGGGCGCTTAACCCTGGCTGACGCCTTAGGCTATGCCAATAAGCTTGGTGCCAAGCGTATCGTTGATGTGGCAACACTGACCGGCGCCTGCCATGTTGCCCTGGGTGATGATTGCAGTGGTGTTTTTGGTAATAACCAGGAGCTGGCGGACAAGTTACTAGCCGCCAGTGCTATTGCCGGAGAGCTTATGTGGCAGTTGCCGATGTATGAGCTGGCTAAGGAGCAGCTAAAGAGCGAGGTTGCTGATGTTAAGAATGTGGGTGGTAAGTGGGGTGGGGCTATCACCGCCGCCCACTTCCTGTCTGAGTTTGCCGGCAATACCCCTTGGGTTCATGTTGATATTGCCGGGACTGCCCGCAGTGAAAAAGAGCGTGGCTACATCGTGAAAGGGGCAACCGGGGTGGTGGTGCGCACCCTGGTCAACCTTGCCCTTTCCCTTGCCAAATAGGAGGGGATTATGAAGATTAGATATTTGGGGCATGCTGCATTTTTAATCACCTCAGACAAGGGTATAAGGATAATAGCCGACCCTTATAAGACCGGCCCCGGACTGACTTATGGGGAGATAAATGAGTCGGCTGATATCGTTACCGTAAGCCATGAACACGGCGACCATAGTAATGCCGCCGGCGTGAGGGGTAATCCTGAGGTGGTTAAAAAAGCCGGCAGGTCAGCGGTTAAGGGGATAGAGTTTAACGGTATTGCCAGCTATCATGACGAGGCTAAGGGGAGGATGAGGGGTAATAACATCATATTCTGCTTTGGGGTGGACGGCATAAGAGTCTGCCACCTCGGTGACCTTGGTCATTTGCTCGATGCTGGGCAGGTGAAAGAGGTCGGCAGTGTTGATATATTGCTCATCCCGGTGGGCGGTTATTATACCATTGATGCCAATGTTGCCACCCAGGTCTGTAACCAGTTAAAGCCGAAGATAGTCTTACCGATGCATTATAAGACGGAGAAGGGCATCCCCGGCATCTCTGGTGTAGATGAATTTGTAAAGGGTAAGAATAATGTCAGCCGGCAGGACTCAAGCGAGGTTGAGTTCAAAGCAGGCAAGTTGCCATCCGCCAGTCAAATCATGGTTCTTAAGCCAGCGCTTTAAGATTGTCTATTAACCTCACCCCCTCTTTGGCTGTTGACGATAGTGGTATAATAGTGTATGGGGGGTGAGGGAGCGAGAATTCTGAATTTAAACATAAGCTGTATCGTTCTTGCCGGTGGCAAGGGCGCGCGTTTTGGGCGGGACAAGGCTCTGGAGGTTATTGACGGTAGTAATTTGCTCCAGCGGGTAGTATCGCAACTTAGCTCCTTTAACAGCGATATTATTGTAGTTGTTGCCCGCAGGAAGTCCCTGCCTCTTACTATTTACCCGGGGCTTAGAATAGTGACTGATATCTACCCCGCCAAGGGTGCCTTGGGTGGTATCTATACTGGACTGGCTGCCTCAAACTCGCAATATAACCTTGTTGTCGCCTGCGATATGCCCTTCCTCAACCAAGCCTTGCTCCGTTATATGGTGCAGGTCTCACCCGGCTTTGACCTGGTGGTTCCCCGGCTGGGGAAGTGGGTTGAACCGCTCCACGCCGTTTACTCCAAGAACTGCCAGGCTCCCATCGAGCGGCTGCTTAAGCAGGGTGAAATAAGGATTAAGACACTGTTTAGCCTGGTCAAGGTCAGGTATATCGAAGATGACGAGATTAGCCGCTTTGACCCCAAGCACCTGAGCTTCTTTAACATTAATACCGAGGCTGATTTGGAGATGGCACAGCAACTGGCAAAGGAGATAAGCGTTGATAAGCGTTGACGAGGCCCTGGAGAGGGTTCTGGAACATATAAGTGTGCTTGAGGCTGAGGAAAGCCCAATTCTTGGTTGTCTGGGGCAGGTTCTGGCTGAGGATGTATTTTCCCCCATTACTATCCCCCCGCTGGACAATTCAGCCATGGACGGCTATGCCGTCAGGTCGGCGGATACCCGTGGTGCCAGCCCAAAATCGCCTCGCCTTCTCCGTGTTATTGAAACGGTCGCTGCCGGGGCTACTCCCAGCCTTGAGGTAAAAGCGGGTGAGGCTATCCGGATTATGACCGGGGCACCGCTCCCTAATGGTGCTGACGCGGTGGTGAGGTTTGAGTCTACCGATGAGTCAGAAGGGGGGGGAAATCCGCCGGAAATAGGCATCCTGGCTGAGGTAGAGCCGGGGACGGAAGTCCGGCGGGCGGGTGAGGACATTAGTGCCGGCTCATTAGTCTTGAGGAAGGGGACAGTAATCAGAGCGGCCGAGGTTGGTGTCCTGGCTTCGCTGGGGCGGGGTAAGGTGAGGGTTATTCGCCGCCCGGTGGTGGCTATTTTAGCCACCGGCGATGAGCTAGTAGAGATTACTAAGCCACTGCCTCAGGGCAAGATATATAACAGTAATAGCTATAGCCTGGCGGCCCTGGTCCTGCGCTATGGCGGCATCCCCAAGCTCCTGGGGATAGCCATAGACAATGAGGACTCGCTGCTGGCTGGACTTCGCCTTGGAAAGGAGGCTGACATCCTGCTAACCTCCGGCGGCGTCTCACTCGGTGATTATGACATTGTGAGGGAGGTTCTGGCAAAACAGGGTGAAGTTGTCTTCTGGCAGGTGCGGCAGAAGCCGGGGAAACCGCTCGTCTTTGGCGTATTTCGGGGTGGGGTCAGGGATATACCCCTCTTCGGTCTGGCGGGTAATCCGGTGAGTGCTATGGTTAACTTTGAGCTATTTGTTCGTCCGGCTATCCTTAAGGTGATGGGGAAAAAAAGTTTAACTAAGCCCACCGTGGAGGCGGTATTAGCCGATGAGATTGAGAATTCCGATGGGCGGCGTGTCTTCGCTCGGGCGATTGTCGAGAAGCATGATGGCAAGTACCTTGCCCGGCTTACCGGTCCGCAGGGCTCAGGGATTCTAACCTCGATGGCTCTAGCCAATGGCTTAGTGGTTGTTCCCGAGGATAAGCCCCGGGTGAAACGGGGGGAGCTGGTTAAGGTAATGATGCTGGATTGGGGTGAAGAGATTGATATTTGATGCTTCAGGGTTTGTCTTTGAACCACCACCGATAATATCGAGGGCAAGGCGCGTTTTGATTAAACCCTGTGCTGCCTACCCCTACCCATATCCGGTGACTACCAGCCCGGGTATGCTGGCGACGATAATAGATGGCATCAGGCAGATTTCTGACGCCGATATTCTAATACTTGAGGGTACACCGGGGGGCACACCGGTGTTGCCGCTCTACAAGAAACTGGGTTACAATTTCCCCAGGGTATTGATGCTGGATGTTAAGGATTGTGTCTGGGTTGAGGTTGATAACCCACTAGCCAAGCCTCTGGCGATACCTACCTTCTGGGTGCCTAATGTTATCCTGTCCTGTGATTACCTGATAACTGTGGCTCCACTCAAGGTGATTAGGGGCAGTGGCAGCCTTAGCATAATGAACCTGCTCAAGGTGCTGCCGAGCAAAAAGTATGGTGGTGGGGCACCACGGGGGTGGAGGGATTTATATCGGCTGGGGATAAATAAGGTGGTGACTGACCTCTATTTTACCCTCCCCTTTGACCTCGGCATTATTGAAGCCCGCCAGAAGTTCATCGGGCGAGACGCCGTGACCAAGGAAGAGGTTAAAAGGTGTGGCAAGGTCTTTGTTGGTGAGCCCTTCGAGGTGGACTCTGAGGCGTCCCAGACGCTGGGGATTAAGACAGATTACCTTGGTTTAATCAGGGAAGCCAGGGTGGGGCTGGAGGGTTGAGGCAAGCTAGTACCTTATACTGAAGTCGTGGTAATTCCCGGTGTACTCTGACCAGCTGGTGACTACCCTTTCCACCTTAGCCGCCGGCGGTCCGACATTAAGATACTCGATTAATTTTTCTAGCCGCTTTTTTTCTCCTTCAGCCACAACCTCTACTGCCTCTCTATCGTGAAGGTTGCGCGCAAAGCCGCTCAAGCCCAGCTCTTCCGCCCGCCGCAAGACAAAGGCGCGGAAGAAGACGCCCTGAACATAGCCGTAGACTGTAGCCTTCACCGAGGCTAGATTGGTATTGTCCATCACCGCCCGAGCCTTTAACTCCCCCCTTTTATGGAGCCTTTGATAAGCGGCTATATCCCTTGCTCCTCTTGCTTCTTTCCCTTTTTAATTACTTCCACTTCTACCGGAGGGGGGAGGATGGTGGTGCTTATCTTCTGAGCTTCTTTCTTGGGCTTTTTCTTTTCTCGCCATCTATAATCTCGTTTTCCCATGCTAGCACCTCTAATCCATGCTTAATTAAAGTTTAGCAGAGGGTGATTATGGTGTAAAGTTGGTTGAGAGGCGGGCTAGGGCGGAGCGGGCGGCTTTTGTCTCTGCCGCTTTCTTGCTTCTCCCCGACCCCCGCCCCAGGACCTTATTACCCACCCTTACCTCAACGGTGAATGTTCGCTCATGTTCTGGACCCGTTTCTTTGATTAGGCGGTAGATGGGTGTTTTTTGCCGTCTTGCCTGGATAAGCTCCTGTAGCTTTGATTTATAATCGGTCTCTACCCCTTTATCTAGCTCTTCGCCGGCTATTTTCAGGATGAAGCCCCTGGTGGCAGCCAAGCCCCGGTCAAGGAAGATAGCGGCTATGACAGCTTCTAGGGCTCGGGCCAGGTTGGCTGGTTTATGCCGCCCCCCGCTTGCATCCTCCCCCCTCCCCAGATAGAGGTAGCTACCTAGCTTGAGAACCTTTGCCTTGTGGGATAGTGATTCCTGACGCACCACGGAGGAACGGAGTTTGGTCATCTCCCCTTCATTCAGGTTGGGAAAGCGCTGATATAGCTCTTGGGCGACGATAAAGCCTAAAATAGCATCGCCCAGGAACTCCAGCCTTTCGTTGTCGGTTAGGGCAAGGGCTGGGTTCTCATTGACATAGGAGCTATGAACCAGGGCTTGTTCTAGGAGAAGGTGATTTTTGAATCTGATGCCCAGGTTTTTTTGCAGTTTAGCCAGATTAGTCAAGGCACTACCTCACTTTACTAAATAACATAAACCTCCAAGCTAGCGCTGTCAATGGTATCTTTATTGAGGTTGTTTACTAACCCCTCACCCTTTGTCCCCCTTCCCTTGGCAAGGGAAGGGGGTAAGGGAAGGGGGTTAGGGGGATGGGATTACCATATTTTAATCGGGTTCCCTGAAAAATCAAAGATTTTTTAGGGTGAAAGGGGGATGGGATTACCATATTTTAATCGGGTTCCCTGAAAAATCAAAGATTTTTTAGGGTGAAAGGGGGATGGGTTACTAAATAATCTCTTTTATTGCCAGTGGGCGGGCTTGGTGTTATAATCCTCGTTGCACTGGGGAATCGTCTAGTGGTAGGACAGCGGACTCTGGATCCGCCAGGGTAGGTTCGAATCCTACTTCCCCAGCTTTTAGGTGGCGCATTCGTCTAGGGGTTTAGGACACCTCCCTCTCAAGGAGGAGATCACCGGTTCGAATCCGGTATGCGCTACCACTTTTCCCCTTTTAATTACTCTTGAAAAAATAGTTTGGCTGGTATACAATAGGCAAACAGTTGCCTATTGCCTATGATTGGCTTTGAAACGCAAGAAGTTGAGAGAAAGGAACTCTCCATCCTGAGAATCCTGAGCGATTCCAAGGAACCGCTCGGAGCCAGGGTTATTGCCCGTCGCTTAAAAGACCTCGGGATTGAGCTGGGGGAGAGAGCAGTACGCTATCACCTCAAGCTGATGGATGAGCGGGGGCTAACTCAGACTGTAGGCAGGGATGGGAGACTAATCACCAACTCAGGGATTGATGAGCTAAGGAGTGCCCTAGTCAGGGATAAGGTTGGCTTGGCTATCTCACGGATTGAGCTACTTGCCTTTCGCACCAGCTTCAATCCTGAGACACGCACCGGTTGGATACCAGTAAATATCTCCCTTTTCTCAAAAGGGAGCTTTGCCCAGGCACTCCGAGCCATGAAGCCAGCTTTCGCTGCCGGGCTTTGTGTCAGTGACCTAGTAGCAGTCGCCAAGGAAGGTGAGCGCCTCGGTGATATTACTGTCCCCCAGGGCAAGATAGGACTGGCCACCGTCTGTAGTATTGTGATAAATGGTTGCTTACTCAAGGCTGGAGTCCCAATAGACTCTAGATTTGGCGGCATTCTCCAGGTTAAAAACCACCAGCCGCTTCGCTTTGTTGAGCTGATTCATTATGCTGGCTCATCGCTTGACCCCTCAGAGGTATTCATTAGAGCCAGAATGACCTCAGTCAGAGAGGTAACCACCAGTGGCAATGGGGAAATACTGGCTAACTTCCGTGAGATACCGGCTCTTTGCCGCCCCACCGCCGAGGAGGTGATAGCCAAACTGAAGGAAGCTGGCTTGGAAGGACTACTTTTGATGGGAAATGTCAGCGAACCAGTGTGCGAAATCCCAGTGGAGCTTAATAGAGTGGGAATGCTTCTCGTTGGGGGATTAAATCCCGTGGCTGCTGCCGAGGAAGCTGGTATAGAAGCTGAAAATCACGCTATGAGCACGGTCACTGAGTATCAGAACCTGATTAAGTTCTGGGAGGTTGTAGGATGAAAGTAGTGAGAATTATACCCTGTCTAGATGTGAAAGAGGGGCGAGTGGTAAAGGGAATAAAGTTCGTTAACCTGAGAGATGCCCGCGACCCTGTGGAAGCGGCGCAGGCCTACTGCCGGGAGGGGGCTGATGAGCTTGTTTTCCTTGATATCTTTGCCACTTTAGAGAATAGAAAAACGAGGCTAGAATGGGTTAAGAAGGTGTGTGAGGTAGTCACCATCCCCTTCGCTGTCGGGGGTGGCATTGGCAGTATTGAGGAAATGGAGGCATTAATCAAACTCGGTGTGGACAAGGTCTCCATAAACACGGCCGCGGTCAAAGACCCAAAGCTTATAAAAGAAGCCTCGAGGCGGTTTGGCAAAGAGAGGCTGGTGGTAGCCATTGATGGCAGAAAGAACCCAGCGGGCAGCGGCTTGCCACGGCTGGAGGTGGTAGTCAAAAGCGGCACCGAGTCTACGGGAATGGACATCGTGAAATGGGCGAAGCGTGTCCAGGAGTTGGGTGCGGGAGAGATATTGCTTACCAGTAAGGATGCCGATGGCACCAAAGAGGGCTACGACCTGGAGATGACAAAGGCGGTAGCTGAGGCAGTAGCCATACCGGTGACCGCCTCAGGTGGTGCCGGCAAACTGGAGCACCTTTATCAAGCGGTAACAATTGGCAAGGCAGCCGCAGTACTAGCGGCTTCTATCTTTCACTTTGGCGAAATCTCAATCCCCGAAGCTAAAAAATATCTAAAGGCAAAGGGAATACCAGTAAAAGCATAAGAAAGGAGGAGACTATGTCATTAAGCAAACCAAACGCCAGCCCGGCAACAGTGACCACCACCAGGGTAGCGCAGGCGCCTATCTCGGGTCTTTGTGTCACCTGCGTTGATGGCTGCCCTGGCTACTGCGAGGTCGGAAGGTCAGCCGTAAGGGGGAGGGAAGTAATCTACCCCCAGCCCTTTGGCAAGGTCATCGCCGGCTCGGAGAAGGACTACCCGGTAGACTTCTCCCACTTCAATATCCAGGGTAGCTGTGTTGGGGCAGTGGGTATTGAAGCCGACCCCGATAAAGCCGTTTTTGCCGCCGTTGACCTGTCAACGGAGATTGGCGCCGAGGGGCGAAAGATCAAGATGAAGGTTCCCTTCTTCACCGGAGCCCTGGGTTCAACGGATATAGCCAGGGTTAACTGGGAGGGGGCGGCGATTGCTGTCGCCATCTGTGGTGCTGTCCTTGTTTGCGGCGAGAATGTCTGCGGCATGGACCCGGAGGCAGAGTTCAAGAAGGGCAAGGTGATAAAGTCTCCAGAGCTGGAGAGAAGGGTGAAGGTATATAAAGACTGGTATGACGGCTACGGGGCGCTACTGGTTCAGGCAAATGTTGAGGACACCCGTCTTGGCGTCCCCGAATATGCGGTTGAGAAGCTCGGGGTTGAGGGTATTGAGATAAAGTGGGGGCAGGGGGCGAAGGATATCGGTGGCGAGGTTAAGCTGCCAACCCTGGAGCGAGCGCAGCAGCTCAAGAGTCGGGGATACATTGTCCACCCTGACCCTGATAACCCTTACGTCCTGGAAGCGCACAAATTAGGTGGAATAACCGAGTTTGAGCGGCACTCCCGCTTGGGCATGGTGGATGAGGAGTCGTTCTTGAAAGAGGTGGCAAGACTGAGAAAGCTCGGTGCCAAGTATGTGACGCTGAAGACTGGCGCCTATAAGGCCTCAGACTTGGCTCGGGCGGTGAAATTTGGCTCAGAAGCTAAGATAGACCTGCTCACCGTTGATGGCGCTGGCGGCGGCACGGGAATGAGCCCCTGGCGAATGATGAACGAGTGGGGTATACCCACGGTATATATCGAGAGCCTTCTTTATAAGTTTCTCAAGCGGCTGGATGAGAAGAAGAAGTTTATCCCCAGTTGTGCTATTGCTGGCGGTCTCGCCCTTGAGGACCATATCTTCAAGGCAATGGCCCTCGGTGCACCGTATATAGACGCAGTCTGCATGGGCAGGGCTACCCTTACTGCGGCTATGGTGGGCAAGACTCATGGGCTGCTTATGCAGGAGCATTATGGCAGCAAGGAATATAAGGATATGCTGCTTAGTACCTTTGTCGCTGCACCCCAGCTCAAGGAGAGATATAGAGAAGACTTCGATAAAATACCACCAGCGGCTATCGGCATTTATACCTACTATGACCGGCTGGCCACTGGCCTGCGACAGCTTATGGCCGGCGAGCGCAAATTTGCCCTCAAGTATCTGGATAGAAGCGACCTCTTTGCTTTGACTCGAGAAGCGGCTGATGTTTCTGGCATCCCGTATGTCATGGAAGCCGATATGGAAGAAGCAGACAGGATTCTGGGGTAAGGGGGTTTGAGAATGGAAAAAACGGTTTGTATCAAGCACTGTGCTGAACCTTTCTGTGTACCGGCATGTCCATCAGGAGCACTGCGGATGACCGAGGATGAAATTCTGGTGGAGTCGGAGAAGTGCCATGGGTGCGGACTCTGCCGGGTCATGTGTATGACCTGGAGCCGGGATCACGTTATGAGGACGAAAAGTCGTTTCTGGCTTGCCGGTAGGCTGTAAATAAAGAGGAAGTTGTCTACCGGTTAGGTCTAACCTTCTTCTGACCATGTGCCTGCGAGACGGCGGGAATAGTTGGTACTGTTCCCGCCGTCATTGGTGCCCCGCACAAGTTCCCCCCACTTGACAAAATTATTTAAGCTGGTGTAAAATATTAATGTTACATAAATAATTGATGGATTAATTGTTATCATGGATAGGGCGGAACTGACCAAAGAGATTATTGAACTCCAGCGCCAGATAAACCGAGATATAAGGCAACATACCCTTGAGGCCTGGATGGGGCTAAACATTACCGCCCCCCAGCTTAAGACCATGTTTTTTATTGCTGACCATGGTAGTACCAATTTCACCAAACTAGCCTCGGCGCTTGGTGTGACCCCGCCCAATGTGACCGGTATTGTCGACCGTCTGGTTGAGCATGGGCTGGTGAGCCGTCAGGAGAATCCGGAAGACCGTCGTATGCTGATGTTGCACCTGACCGAGAAGGGGAAGTCTATTATTGCCGACCTCAGGGAGAGAAGGGTAAGCCGGATGTCGAAAGTCCTATCTAGTCTCAGCTTGGAGGAGCTTGCTATTGTTGCCAAGGGATTTAATTTGCTCAACCGGGGGGCTGAGCTTCAACGAGGGAAGAAACGGGAATGAATGCCATAGAGGTTAAAGACCTAGTCAAGGTTTATCCCAAGGTTAAGGCAGTAGACAAGGTCTCTTTCACCGTTGCGCCAGGCGAGATTTTTGGGCTCCTTGGTCCTAACGGCGCCGGTAAAACAACGACCATTCGTGTGCTGCTTACCCTTATCAAACCGACGGCGGGACAGATAACCATTCTGGGTATTAATGCCCTTACCCATCCCAATGAGGTCAGGCAACTGGCGGGGTATGTGCCACAGGAGGTTTCTGTTGATACAGAGCTGACCGGTTATGAAAATATCCTCATGTTTTCCAAGCTCTATGGTGTCTCAAGCCGTGGACGAAGGGAAGCAATTAACGAAATTCTTAGTTACTTAGACCTGCAGGACAGGGCTAAGGATATGGCAGGTACCTATTCCGGAGGTATGATGCGGCGGCTTGAGATTGCCCAGGCGCTGGTTAACCGCCCCAAGATGCTATTTCTTGATGAGCCAAGCATCGGGCTTGACCCTCATGCCAAGAGGGTCATCTGGGAGCTTATCACACGGCTGAGGGATGAGTTTGGTGCTGTTGTCTTCATCAATACCCATGATATGAATGAAGCCGATGTACTGTGTGACCGGCTGGGGGTTATGGATAAAGGGAAGCTGGTTACCGTTGGTTCGCCGGCAGAGCTCAAGGCCTCGGTTGGCGGCGATATACTTACCCTAAGTTCGAAAACACCCACTTTCTTGAAAAAGGTCAAGGAGCTTGGCTATACCACCCTTACCCAGTCCCCCGATGGGCAGCTTGATTTGCTTGTTAGTGATGGGGAAAGACTTATTCCCCATCTGATTGATTTACTCAAGAAAAGCGGCATTGAGGTTGATGCCGTGTCTTTGAAGAAGCCAACACTGGACGATGTTTTCCTCAAGTATACCGGCACCAGAATAGAAGCCAGTGAGTCCGGTGCAGAAGCCCGCCGCATGCGGCGTACATTCTTGAGGGTGAACCGATAGGATGAACCGATGAGTCTGAAACGTTATATTTCTAGCGCCTTCACCTTGGCTGAATTTGAATTGAGAAAGGTGAGGCACGATACCTCTCAGATATGGCTGAGGTCGGTGCAGCCGGCACTCTGGCTTCTGGTATTCGGCACTGTCTTCAGTCAAATCAGGGGTATTAATACCGGACCCTTTTCTTACCTCCAGTTTATGACGCCGGGCATCCTTGCCCAGTCGGTCATGTTCGTTGCCATTTTCTATGGCATAACCGTGGTCTGGGAGCGCGACCTTGGCATTCTTAACAAACTGCTTTCCACCCCTGTGCCCCGTTCCGCCATTGTCCTGGGCAAGGCACTCTCCGCCGGGGTGAGGGGAGTCTTTCAGGCAATAGCCGTTATTGCCCTTGCCCTAATCATCGAGGTACATCTTACCCTCAACGTATTAAGCGTGCTCGGTGTCTTTGCCATCGTCATCCTTTTTGGGATGTGCTTCTCAAGCCTGAGCATGTCCCTGGCGCCGATTTTCCACACCAGGGAGAGGATGATGGGGATTGGGCAGGCGATTACCATGCCGCTCTTCTTTGCCAGCAATGCGATCTATCCTATTGAGCTTATGCCTGGCTGGTTGAAGGCGATTGCTATTATTAACCCGCTTAGCTATATTGTTGATGCCATGAGGGCCTTACTTGTTACCGGCGATTTTAGCTCACTGCCGGTGGATATATTGGCCATGTTGCTCGCTACCGCGGTAATGCTGACCATTGCCAGCCTCAGCTTTCGTAAAATAATATCGTAATGCCTTAATCAGTTATTGTGCCAGCCGGGTAAAGTGCTTTACTCCTTCAAACCATGCGATGCTGATAATTGCCGCCGCCAGACAGAAGAATAGGTCATTTAGGTGCAGAGTGCCAAGGTGGAACAGATTGCGCCAAAACGGAACATAGAGGACTAGCCCCAGGAAGACAATGGTGGAGGCTATAATCCATAGTAGCGCCGTATTCTTTTGGCGGAGGCTGGCTAGTATTGTGCCCGACCAATAGCGGTTGGTGAGTATTAGCCCCAGGTTGGCGATAACCAGCGTGGTGAAGGTGAGGGCTCTGGCCTCATCCTGCCCTTGTTGGAAGGTAAAGCCATATATGGCTAAAGTAATCAGCAGGACGGCGGCACCCTGCATCAGGCTGGCTACTATCGTCTTTCGGTTGAAGAGGGGCTCTTTCTGATTACGCGGCGGGCGCAGCATAACATTAGGTTCCTCAGGTTCAGCCTCGAAGGCAATGGAGCAGGCAGGGTCAATAATTAGCTCCAGGAAGACGACATGAACTGGCATGAGTATTAGTGGCCATTTTAGTAGTACTGGAATTAATGATAGTCCAGCAATGGGCACGTGAACCGCTACTATGTAAGCCATCGCCTTTCTCAGGTTATCAAATATGCGTCTGCCCAGTCTCACTGCCCTGACGATGGAGGAGAAGTCATCATCCAGTAAGACTAATGCCCCGGCCTCGCGGGCAACATCAGTGCCCCTGCCGCCCATAGCGATGCCGATATTGGCTGATTTTAGCGCTGGTGCGTCGTTGACGCCATCGCCGGTCATGGATACGATTTCACCATTATCTTTGAAGGCATTTACCAAGCGGAGCTTCTGTTCCGGGGTTACCCGGGCAAATATGTTGGTGGTCCTGATTTGCCTTCTGAGTTCAGCATTTTTCATACCATCCATCTCGGCGCCAGTAATTACCCTATCGGCATTTCTTAGCCCAATCTGGTGGGCAATATTGCGGGCGGTGACCGTATAATCGCCGGTGATTATTGCTACCCTAATCCCTGCCCGGTAACACTCCTTTATGGCATCGGGGACGGTAGGCCGTACCGGGTCAGCAAATCCGACCAAGCCGATAAAGTCAAAGACAAAGTCGTGCTGGTCCTCGGGGAGGGGTGGTCTTTTGAATTTTGCCTTAGCCACACCGAGGACTCTTAGCCCTTCGCCGGCCATCGTCTCTATATTTTTATTCAGCTCTTTAATCCGGGGCTTATCCAGGTGGCAAAGGTCAATGATAGCCTCCGGTGCCCCCTTAGCCGCAATTACATACTCACTTCTCTCTCTGGATTGCCAGACATGCGATAAGGCTAGAAGTCTCTTCGATAGGGGATATTCGCGTTGCAACGCCCAATCACGGTGAAGATGTTCCAGCAAATCCGGATATCGCTCCCCCAGCGCGGTGAGTGCTTGCTCCATTGGGTCAAAGGGGCTGGTCTGGCTGGCGAGTATGCCAAATTCAATAAGTTGGTGGAATTTCTCGGGCGGGGCTTTAGGCTTGGCGCCATCTATTTCGTAGAATTCGCCAGCGGCGAGCATTTTCTTGACTGACATGCGGTTGAGTGTCAGTGTTCCCGTCTTGTCCACGCAGAGGACGGTAGTTGAGCCCAGGGTCTCGATTGCCGGCAGGCGTCGGGTAAGAACCTGGTTTCTCGAGATGCGCCAGGCACCTAAGGCAAGGAAGATGGCAAGCACTATTGGAAATTCCTCAGGGAGGATAGCCATGGCCAGGGTGATACTTGCCAGGAAGCCTTGAAGCCAGTGCCCTATGGTAAGTCCATAGACAAGGGCCATTATGCCGCATAGAGACAGGCCGACCAGAGCCACATTCCGGACTATATGCTTGGTCTCCTTCTGTATCCTCGTTTCTTCCGGCTCGATAGCTTTTAGTGACTTTCCTATCTTGCCGAATTCGGTGTTAATACCGGTAGCGGCGGCGTGGGCAATCCCCGAACCGCTGACCACCAGGGTGCCGGAGTATACGTATGGCGAATTATCACCAGCGGGGCATTTCATTCTGGTGCTACTATCGTCCGTCTCGCTCTTGTAGACGGGCATAGATTCACCGGTGAGTAAGGATTCGTCCACACTCAAATTGTTACTGGAGAGAACAATCCCGTCAGCCGGTACCCGGTCGCCTTCCGTCAGGACCATGATATCGCCGCGGACAACCTCTCTGCCGGCAATTCTTTTGGCGATGCCATTGCGTATGACTATGGCTCGGGGGCTGGACAAATCGCGCAGTGCCTCAAGTGTCCGCTCCGTCTTTCTCTCCTGGTAAAGAGCAATACCAATGATGGCGAAGACGAACGCCAGTAGCATCAACGCCTCTTTAATGTCACCAACAACCATGTATATCGCGCCGCTGGCGAGAAGAAGCAGGAGCATTGGTTCGCGGACGATGTCGATGGCAATTCTGAGGGAGCTGCGCCTTTTCGCTGATGGGATTTCGTTAAACCCCTCGCGCGCCAGCCTCTTTGCCGCTTCCTTCTCCGAAAGACCAGAAATCTGGCTTATATTGTTTAAGCCCAAAATTCCTGCCAAATTTTCCCCTTTCCAGATAAAAAAACCCCGCAGAACGCTGGTCCTGCGGGTTTTAACCCAGCTGCCTCAAAGCCCGACTACTTCCGCTATGGGAATGTCTGCTCCGATTGCCTATTCTAGCTTATATTAGCTTTGCTGTCAATCTAGACAATCCTATCATCTTGATGATAGGATAGGCATCACTAGCGGCTTATGCAAAACATAATAATTCTACTCCTGGCACTGGCTATTGACCTGGGTCTGGGGGAGTTCCCTCCTCTGGTGCACCCCGTGGTTGGGATGGGGCAGGTTACTTCAGGATGGCTGAGGCTTGCCCCGCGACGGGGACGTTTGGCTCAACTGAGCTGGGGTGTGGTTTTGGTGTTGCTGGTCTTAGCCATCTTTGTCCTGCCGACCTATTTCCTCCTTTTCTATCTTAGCCAGCTAAACACGGTAGCCTATGTTCTGGTTGCCGGCTTCCTGCTTAAGTCAAGCTTCTCGGTGAGGGAGCTAAGGCGGGCGGCGTTAAGGGTTAAGCGGCTTGTTGAGGGCGGCAGTCTAAAGCGGGCGAGGGTTGAGGTGAAGGCTCTGGTCAGCCGGGACACCAGCCGGCTTGATAAGCGACATCTGGTATCGGCGACGATAGAATCAGTGGCGGAGAATACCAATGATAGCATTATTGCCCCCCTTTTCCTTTTTCTCCTTTTCGGCGTACCCGGGGCTATCGGCTACCGTGTGGTGAATACTATTGACGCTATGATTGGCTATCACGGTGAATATGAATATCTGGGTAAGTTTGCCGCCCGGCTGGATGACGTGCTTAATTTTATTCCAGCGCGAATTTCGGGGCTATTGCTGGTGGTGGCTGCCTATATATTGCGGCTGGGTGGCAAAAAGGCGTGGCAGATTATGCTCCGTGACCATGCCAACACCCAGAGCATCAACGCCGGCTGGCCAATGAGCGCGGCGGCTGGTGCCCTCAGGACTCGGCTGGAGAAGGCGGGCTATTATAGCCTTGGCGATGCCAATAACCCCCTCTCCCCCCGCCTCATTCCCTCCGGCGTAAGGCTGATGGGAATATCTAGCCTGCTCTGGGCGGGGTTTTGTTTATGTATGGAGGTGATGAAGCTTGTCCTTACCGCCTAGGTCTGGGGTGCAGGGGATAACGCCGTCTCAACATGGCGGCTTGGACTACGCCGAGCTTGAGGCGCTGGGCATTGCCCCGGAGGAGGTCGTTGACTTTAGTGCTAACCTAAACCCATTCGGTCCGCCGCCTGGGATAAAGGGGGCAATGAGAAAGGCGGACATCGCCGCCTACCCTGACTCCAGGGCTACTGAGTTAAGGCGTTTGCTGGCGGCTAAACTGGGGGTGAGTGAGGAGAACATACTGGTCGGGAGCGGCTCCACCGAGCTAATACGCCTGGCGGCTCTGGCCTACTTTGGGCGGGGAGACGGGGTCCTCATCATTGAGCCCACCTTTGGCGAATATCAGGTTGCCTGCCAGATTTCAGGGGCGTCTATCATCAAGCAGTCCCGTACCGCCCCCGCCTTCCAGCTAGACATAGGGGAGACGGTCAGGCTAATCAATCGCCACCGTCCCAAGGGCATCTTCATTGACAATCCTAATAACCCCACCGGCCAATATCTTTCGCAGGCGGAGTTTGAGAAACTTCTTGATGCTGGCAGGAATTCTTTGGTGGTGCTGGATGAGGCTTACATCACCTTTGTTGATAATATCTGGTCGTCTCTGGATTTGGTTAAGGGGAGTAATTTGCTTATTCTGCGCTCGATGACCAAGGACTACGCCCTGGCTGGGCTTCGCCTCGGCTATGGTGTGGCGGGGGAGGAAATCATCGCCAATATGCGCTGCATCTGTCCGCCGTGGAATGTTAATGCTGTCGCCCAGCGGGCAGGACTCGTGGCGGTGGCGGCGGGGGGCTATTTAAGGCAGTGCCAAGCTAAGCTAAAGCGGGCAAAAAGCTACCTTGTTGCCGAGCTCAGCCGTCTGGGGCTGCCCCCCGTGCCCTCGGCGGCGAACTTCTTGCTGGTTGAGGTAGGTAATGCCGCCAGCTTTCGCCAAAAGCTACTTCAGAGGCGTTTCCTGGTGCGTGATTGCACTTCATTTGGTCTGCCGCGCTATGTGCGTATCTCGCCCCGAACCCTGCCTGAGTGTCGGCGGTTGGTGGCGACTATTCGTGAAGTGGTGGCTAAAGGGCGGTAGCTTGACTTTTGTAGCTTTCATTTCTTATAATATCTCGTTGATTGGCATTGCCCGAGTAGCGCAACGGTAGCGCAACCGACTTGTAATCGGTAGGTTAGTGGGTTCGAGTCCCCTCTCGGGCTGGGGTCTGGTGGTGGGGAGGGGTGCCGGAGTGGTTAATCGGAGCAGACTGTAAATCTGCCGCCTGAAATGGCTGCGCAGGTTCGAATCCTGCCCCCTCCACTTATAGGCTAAAAAAATTTATATTGGGCCCACATAGCTCAGTCGGTAGAGCACATTCTTGGTAAGAATGGGGTCACCAGTTCGAATCTGGTTGTGGGCTCGTAAAAAAGGGAGGTTTAAGAATGGCAAAAAAGAAGTTTGAGCGGGCCAAGCCCCACTGCAATGTGGGTACTATCGGTCATGTTGACCATGGAAAGACAACCCTGACCTCGGCGATTACCTTGGTTTTGTCCAAGGTAGGTCCTACCCAATACCGCGAGTTTTACTCCATTGATAATGCCCCAGAGGAGAAGGCGAGGGGCATGACCATCGCCATCGCGCATGTTGAGTATGAGACCGAAAAGCGCCATTATGCCCATATTGACTGTCCTGGGCACGCTGACTACATCAAGAACATGATAACCGGGGCCGCCCAGATGGACGGGGCTATTCTGGTGGTGAGTGCCCCGGATGGTCCCATGCCTCAGACCAGGGAGCACCTCCTGCTTGCCCGCCAGGTGGAGGTTCCCGCGGTTGTGGTTTGCATTAACAAGATTGACCTTCTTGAGGATAAAGAGCTTCTGGAACTGGTGGAGATGGAGATGCGGGAGCTGCTTACTAAGTACGGCTTCCCTGGGGATAAGACGCCAATTATCAAAGTGAGTGCAACTAAAGTCCTTGAGTGTGGCTGTGGTAAGCGTGATTGCCAGTGGTGTGGTGGTGTCTGGAAGTTGATGGATGCCGTAGACGAGTTTATCCCCATCCCACCCCGACCCAAAGACCAGCCCTTCTTGATGCCGGTAGAAGACGTCTTTAGCATCAAGGGGCGGGGCACCGTGCCCACGGGGAGGGTGGAGAGGGGGGTGATTAAGGCCGGCGATGAGATTGAGGTTGTTGGCTTGAAGGAAACGCGCAAGACGGTAGCTACCAGCCTGGAGATGTTCCACAAGATCCTGGATTATGCTGAACCCGGTGATGCCGTTGGTGTGCTGCTCCGGGGCATAGAGCGGGAGGATATAGAGCGGGGGATGGTACTGGCTGCCCCCGGCTCAATCAAGCCCCATACCTATGCTGATGCGGAGGTATATGTCCTGAGCAAGGAGGAGGGGGGCAGGCATACCCCATTCTTTACGGGGTATAAGCCACAATTTTACATCAGGACTACTGATGTTACCGGGACAATTGAGCTACCAGAAGGGGTGGAGATGGTTATGCCTGGCGACAACACCAAAATGAAGGTAAAGCTTCTCTACCCGGTAGCCATGGAGAAGGGGCTACGTTTTGCTATCAGGGAGGGTGGTAAGACGGTAGGGGCTGGTACCGTTAGCCGTATTATTGAGTAGAGATGGCAAAAAAAGGTGAAGCCCGGCTTATCATCCATCTTGCCTGCACTGAGTGTAAGGAGAGGACGTATACAACGGGTAAGAACAAAAGGAATGACCCCCAGCGTTTAGAGCTGAGAAAGTATTGCCCCCGTTGTCGCACTCATACCCTTCATCGGGAGATAAAGTAGGTGAACTTCTCTAATGACGTATCAAGGTGTTCCTCCCAAGCGTTCAAGGTTTAGCTTTATTGGTGAGACTATAGCTGAGCTAAAGAAGGTAGTCTGGCTCACCAGACGGGAGGCGACTTATTTGACCTTCATAGTGCTGGTGATTACTGTTGTCGTGAGTCTGGTTCTGGGAGCCACTGATTTAGGTTTTTCTGACCTAATCAATAAATTCTTTTTGGGTAAATGAGGGCTTGCTCTCCCATTTAGGGAATAATCTATGTTTTTCAAAAGTCTTGCCTGGGTGAGGTTATGGTAGCTGGGAATCAGAAAAATTGGTATGTAATTCATACCTACTCCGGTTATGAGGAGCGGGTCAAGAAGAACCTTGAGCAACGCATCAAGCTCATGGATGGTGGGGATGAAATCGCCCAGGTGGTGATACCCACCGAGGTTGAGATTGAGGTTAAGGATGGGCAGAGGCGTAATGTGGATAAAAAGATATTGCCCGGCTACATCCTGGTTCAGATGGGGATGACTGACCAGAGCTGGAACATAGTGCGTAATACCCCTGGCGTCACCGGCTTTGTCGGTAGTGGGAATAAGCCAACGCCCTTGCAGGAGGGGGAGGTTGAGCAAATTTTGAAGCAGATGGCGGCTGAAGCACCGAAGGTTAAGGTCGGTTTTCGCAAGGGGCAGAGCGTGAGGGTGACCAGTGGTCCGTTTATTGATTTTGTTGGGGTGGTGGATGAGATAAGCACAGCCAAGGGCAAGGTCAAGGTGCTTTTGTCCCTTTTCGGGCGGGAGACGCCGGTCGAGCTTGACTTCTTACAGGTGGAGAAGCTTTAGTGGCAAAAAAGATTAAAGCAGTGATTAAGTTGCAGATTCCGGCGGGGAAGGCAAATCCAGCGCCGCCGGTAGGTCCGGCTCTAGGCCAGCACGGGATTAACATTATGGCATTCTGCAAGGAGTATAACGAGCGCACTGCCAATCAGGCAGGCTCTATTATTCCGGTTGAGATAACCGTCTTTGATGATAGGTCATTCACCTTTGTTACCAAGACCCCACCAGTTAGTGATTTATTGAAGAAGGCGTTAAGCATAGAAAAGGGGTCGGGCACTGCCGGTCGTGAGAGTGTGGCTAAGCTATCCCGGGCTCAGCTTCGGGAAATCGCTCAGCTTAAGCTTAGGGATTTGAATGCGACCAGTATTGAAGCCGCAGAGCGAATTATCGAAGGCACTGCCCGAAGTATGGGGATTGAGGTGGAATAGAATGGCAAAACACGGCAAGAAATACCTTGAAGCGGTAAAACTTTTAGACGAGACAAAGTTCTATCCGCCCCGGGAGGCGATTGAACTAGCCAAGAAGATGGCTCATGCCAAATTTGATGAGACGGTTGAGCTTCACCTTCGGCTGGGGGTTGACCCCCGTGATGCCACCCAGCAGGTCCGCGGCGTTGCCCTACTGCCTCACGGTCTGGGCAAGAAGGTGCGCCTCCTGGTTTTTGCCCAGGGGGAGGCGACAAGGACGGCTGAGGCTGCCGGGGCTGATTTCGTTGGTGGTGATGAGCTAATCAAGAAGATTGAGGAGGGGTGGCTGGATTTTGATATCATTATTGCTACCCCGGATATGATGGGCAAGGTAAGCCGGCTGGGTAAGATTCTGGGCCGGAGGGGACTAATGCCTAACCCCAAGGCGGGGACGGTAGTTGCTCCTGATGACCTGTCACGGGCGGTTGGTGAAGCCCACCAGGGACGCGTTGAATTTAAGCTGGACAAGACCGCTATCATCCATCTCCCTTTGGGGAAGGTTAGTTTTGATAGGGATAAGTTGTTGGGCAACCTGACGGCGATAATTGAGGCGGTAACGAGGGCTAAGCCCAGTGGTGCCAAGGGGCAGTATATTAAGAGTGCCACCTTAACCACGACGATGGGACCAGGCGTTGAGCTTGACCTTAAAGAAACCTTATCTTTATCCGCAGGATAATTTAACATAGAGAAAGGGGATATTGATGGAAGAGGTTGCCATTGTTGGTGCTGGTCAGACGGTATTTTCCCGCCAGTGTGGTGTATCTATCAGGGAGCTTTGCTTTGAAGCCTTTAAGGAGGCAATGGAGGGTCTTGAGCTCAAGACTGCGGATATAGATGCCTCCATTATTTGTTCGGCGCCAGAGTATGATAAACAGCGCTCACCCGCTGGCTTAATCTCGGAGTACCTGGGGCTGACCCCGAAGCCAACCTTCTATGTGGAAACGGTTTGTTCTTCATCTACCACCGGCTTAAGGGTAGCCTGGTCAATGATAAAGGCTGGGCTACACAAGGTAGTAGCGGTGGTAGGTTTCCAGAAGATGTCGGAGCTATCATCCCGTGATGCCGCTGAAAGGATGGGGAGGGGAGGGGACATAATATGGGAATCGCCCTTTGGCTTAACCATGCCCGCTGGTTATGCCCTATATGCTCGGGCTCACATGGCGAAGTATGGTACCACCGAGGAGCACCTGGCTAAGGTACGGGTTAAGAACTCGCACTACGGGGCGGCTAACCCCAAAGCCAACTATCGCAAGGAGCTGAGCCTGGAGGAGATTTTGAACTCGGAGGTCATCACCAGCCCGCTGAAGAAGTTTGACTGCTGCGCCAACGCCGATGGTGCTTCCTGCATCATAGTTGCCCGGGGGGATGTGGCCAAGGGAATAGCTAAAATCCCAATCTGGATTATCGGTCTGGGGGCGGCAACTGATACCATGACCATGGCGGGGAGGGAGTTGCTTACCGGGCTGAGTTGCGCTCGTGAGGCAGCTAAGCAGGCGTATAAGATGGCGGGTGTTAAACCCCAGGATATTGATGTCGCTGAGGTTCATGATTGTTTTACCATATCTGAGATTCTGGCTTATGAGGACCTTGGCTTTGCCAAACCGGGGGAGGGGGCGAGGTTGATTGATGATAAGCAGACCTATGTTGAGGGCAAGATACCGGTAAATGTTGATGGTGGTCTCTTGTCCAAGGGTCATCCGATAGGTGCTACCGGTGGCTCACAAGTTCGGACCATTGTCCGCCAGCTCCGTGGGGGGGCGGCTGAGGCTCAGGTGAAGGGGGCGGAGATAGGTCTGGTGCATAATATCGGTGGCATCGGGCAATATGGAAATGTAGTTATTCTCAGGAGGTAGCCAGTGGGCTTTGAAAATTTTGGTACGGTTAGCTTTACCACCGAGGCAAAGACGGCGGATTTTATAAACTACCTCGGGGCGGGCAAGGTGATGGCAACTAGGTGTAAACAATGTGGTACTGTCTACTTCCCGCCGCGATTGGATTGCCCCAGTTGCTTATCAAGTGAGGTGGAGTGGTTTGAAATTAAGGGGAAGGGCAAGCTCGCTAGCTATACTAAGGTGAATTATGGTCCAACCGGTTTTGAGGCTGATGCCCCATATACCCTGGCTCTGGGCGAGTTTGACGGTGTTCAGATACTTGCCCGTTTGAGTCGGGATATAAAAGAGAACGATATTAAGGTGGGTATGCCGTTAACGGTTAACCCGGTTAAACTACCCAATAACAGGCTTGCCTACGAGTTTAAGCCAGCTTAGGAGGATAGGTATGGTTGGTATTACATCATACGGGGCTTATGTACCTCTCTACAGGTTGAGTCGTGAGGCGATAGCTAAGGGTGCCCGGGGGGAGAAGGCTATCGGTAACTTTGATGAGGATAGCCTAACTATGGCGGTGGCGGCTTCTTGTGATTGCTTGATTGGCGTAGAGCGTGAGACGGTAGACGGTCTTTATCTTGCCACCACTACCTTGCCCTATAAGGAGAAGCTTGGGGCGGCTATCGTGGCGATGGCATCTGACCTCAGGCCGGATATTTTTACCGCTGATTTCGCTCATTCACTGCGGGCAGGGACATCGGCACTAATGGCGGCTGTAGATGCCGTAAAGGCGGGCTCAGCCAAGAAGGTGATGGTAGCCGCCGCTGACTGTCGGCTGGGGATACCGGGCTCAGCCTTTGAGCAGAACTTTGCTGATGGTGGTGGTGCTCTCCTCATTGGCGACAGTGATGTTATCGCCAGCATTGAAGCCAGCTATTCAGTCTATAACGAGATACTTGATGTCTGGCGGGCTGAAGGTGACACCTTTGTTCGTTCCTGGGAGGACAGGTTTAGTGCCACCTATGGCTATTTGGAGGCGATGCGCCAGGCGGTCTCGGGGGTGATGAAGAAGTCTGGCTTTAGCCCGGCTGACTTCGCCAAGGTTGTCCTCTATACCCCCGATGCCAGGAGGGGGATGGAGCTGGCTGGTAGCTTGGGCTTTGATGTTAAGACCCAGCTTCAAGACCCCCTTTTTGCCGGCATGGGTAACACCGGGGCTGCCTTTTCCTTGATGTTGCTGGTAGCTGCCCTTGAGACGGCTAAGGCAGGGGAGCGTATCCTTTTTGCCAGCTATGGCAATGGCAGCGACGCCTTTGTCCTGCAGGTGACCAAGCAGATAGGCAAAATCAAGGCTAGGCGTGGCATTAAAGGGCACCTTGAGCCAAAGAAGGTAATTACTGACTATAAGAAGTATCTGACCTGGCGTGGGCTTTTGGCATGGGAGGATATCCCGGGACCAATTAGGTTCTTATCGGCGCCGGCGGCGTGGCGGGAGCGTGAGGCTAACCTGCGCCTGCGCGGGGTTAAGTGCCAGGTTTGCGGCACAATCCAGTTCCCGCCGCAGAGGGTATGCACCAAGTGTCATACCAAGGACAAGTTCGAGTCATATCGGCTATCTGATAAGAAGGCGACGATATTCACCTTTGCCATGGATTATGTGACCCCAGCCCCCGATTTGCCGACAGTTACGAGTACGATTGATTTTGAGGGTGGGGGGAGGCTGCAGTGCTACCTGACCGACCGCGAGCCGGAGCAGGTCAAGTGCGGTTTGCCGGTGGAGATGAGCTTCAGAAAGATAATTGATAAGGAAGGGGCTCATATCTATTCCTGGAAGTCGGTTCCAGTGAGGACTTAATAAAATAAGGTGGAGGTAGGTATATGCAAAGCATAAAGGATAGGGTGGCGATAGTGGGCATGGGTTGTACCCAGTTTGGTGAGCTCTGGGATAAGGACTATAAGGACTTGATGGTTGATGCCTGCTATGAGGCATTTGAAGATGCCGGAATCGAACCCAAGGATATTCAGGCGGCGTGGTATGGAAGTCGTGAGAGCGGTTTTACCGGTGCTCACCTGGCTAATGCCTTAAAGCTGGAGTATATCCCGGTTAGTCGGGTGGAGAACTTCTGCGCTGGCGGGACAGATACCTTTAGGAATGCCTGTTATGGTGTCGTCTCCGGGGCATGTGATATTGCCCTTGCCTGCGGTGTTGAGAAGACCAAAGACCACATGGGCGGCTTTACCATGAATGTTACCACCCCCTTTGACCGGAGTATGGCGGAATGGGACCTGCCTCCCGTCAGTCAGTTCGCCCAGCTGGCAACCAGATACTTTTACCATTATGGGTTAAGCTATGAGCAGGGGAGGCGGATTTTAAGCAAGATTTCGGTTAAGAATCATCATAACGGGACATTGAGCCCTAAGGCTCATTTCCACAGGGAGATAACCCTGGAGCAGGCAATGAATTCCCCCATGATTTCTTATCCGCTTAACCTTTTTGATGCCTGTGGTATGAGTGATGGCGGTGCTGCCGCTATCATAACTACCCCGGAAATAGCTAAAAGTATGAGGAAGGACTATATCCTGGTGAAGGCGCTGGCGCTAACTAATGGGGGAGGTCAGGCAACACTCCAGCAAGAATATGATTTTATTCATATCCCTGAGAGTGTAGCCGCGGGGAAGGCAGCTTACGAGCAGGCGGGGATTAAGAACCCCCGCGAGGAGATAAACATAGCCATAGTTCATGATTGCTTTACCATAACTGAGCTGCTCATATATGAAGACCTGGAATTCAGTCCCCGGGGCAAGGGTCCGGAGGATGTTGAGGCTGGCACCTTTGAGCTGACGGGCAAGCTGCCGGTCAATACCGATGGCGGACTTAAATGCTTTGGTCATCCCCTTTCCGCTAGCGGGCTGAGGATGATCTACGAGGTTTATAAGCAGTTGCAGGGTAAAGCCGGACCAAGACAGCTAAAGAAGGTTGACCTTGGTCTAGTTCATAATGTAGGGGGTATCAACGGCTTATTTAATTGCGCCGTAGCTATATTCGGCAAGCCTTGATTTTTAGGCTTGCCTCTGCTATATTAGAGGTTGATAGTTTTCCTGAGACAGCGGGTGCCGATTCGGCTTAAATTTGCCTGCCGAGGAAAAGGGCTTAGATATTAAGTCCTTGCGCGGCAGGCGCAAGGATTTTTGTTTAAGGGGGTGATGAAGGATGCCCACAGAAAAGAAGGCGAAGGTTATTGATAACCTGGAGAAGGTTTTCTCACGGTGCAGTATTGGTATTCTAACCGACTACCGTGGACTAACCGCCAATGAGATGACAAGTTTGCGTCGGCGGCTCAAGGAATCGGGTATTGATTATAAGGTGGTGAAGAATACCCTGGCTCGGATTGCCGCCAAAAGGGTGGGGAGGGAGGAACTGGTAAGCCTCTTTGACGGTCCGCTAGCGGTTGCCTTTGGCTATGGCAATATAAGTCTACCGGCTAAAGCCTTGGCTGACTATATTCAAGCCTCAAAGTCAGCGATGAGTATAAGGGGAGGCTTTTTACCCAACCGCTTGCTAACTTCAGCGGATATAATTACCCTCTCTTCCTTACCATCAACGGAGGTATTAATCAGCAGGGTTTTGGCTGGGATGCAGAAACCTATCGTGGCACTGGTCGGCAATCTTAGCGCCCCGCTGCAGGGGATTATCGGGGTGCTTCAAGCAAGGATAAATCAATTAAAGGGAGGATAAGATGACACAGGGTGAAGGTGAAGTTAAACAGGAGGCAGAAGTCAAGGCAGAGCCTGAAGTCGCGGCTGAGGTAAAGAAACCTGAAGCCAAGGCTAAGGCGAAGAAACCCGAAGCTAAGGCTGAGGCGAAGAAGTCCGCCGCCATTGATGAGGTAATGACGGCGATAAAGGGGATGACGGTACTTGAGCTAGCGGAGCTGGTTAAGGCACTACAGACTGAGTTTGGTGTTAGTGCCCCAGCTCAGGTAATTGCCGCCCAGGCGGCACCTGAGACCGCAGCCGCCCCAGCCCCAGCCGCTGAGGAGAAGACGGAGTTCACCGTTATTCTCAAGGAGGTAGGGGCGAATAAGATTAGCGTCATCAGGGCGGTGAGGGAGCTGACTACCCTGGGGCTGAAGGAGGCGAAGGATTTTGTGGAGAGTGCCCCCCACCCGGTGAAGGAAGGGGTCAGCAAGGATGAGGCAACGGCGGCAAAGCAGAAACTTGAAGCCGCCGGCGCTACGGTTGAGGTTAAATAAGGCGGCTTTACCTTCCGTACTTTAGCTTGGCGTACAAAAGGGCAAGGGCAAAGATAGCGGAAATTGCGTTCCAGAGGACTACCGGCATTAGCTGTAAAAGGATGCCGTAGACAAGCCAGCAGCTAACCCCGATTAAGAACATAATAGTAAAGGGCAGGCTTATCTCGCGGGCGCTTCTTAGCCTGAAGACACGAATGACCTGAGGTAAAAAGCCAATTGTGGTAATCGCCCCGGCGACAAGTCCCAACCATTCTGCTAATGGCAAGATAGTACCCCTTTTAGCCTATAATCATCCTTCTTGGTCGATACTGGATAGCCTCAGCGATGTGGTGGGCTTTAATTATATCAGCATTCTCCAGGTCAGCGATGGTGCGACCTATCTTGAGGATGCGGTGAAAGGCGCGGGCGGAAAGATAGAGCTGCTTCATTGCCGCCTTAAGCAGGCTCTGGGCTGACTCCTCGGTTTTACAGAACTCTCTGACCTCGGTTGGTGTCATCTCGGCGTTGCAACTTAGGCTTATTCCGTTAAAGCGCCCTCGCTGTATAGCACGGGCAGCTTCAACCCTGCCTTGAACCCCCTCCGATTTCTCTCCCCCTCGCTCGTCAACCAGCTTCTCATAGTCAATGTGTGGCACCTCAACAAAGATATCAACCCGGTCAATGAATGGTCCGCTGACCCGTTTCTGATACCGCGCCACCAGAGCGTGGGAGCAGGTGCACTGCTTGAAAGGGTCGCCATAATATCCGCAGGGGCAGGGGTTCATTGCCCCTACCAGCATGAAGTTTGCCGGGAAGGTTACACTCCCCTGCGCCCGGCTGATGGTAATCACCCTGTCCTCTAGGGGCTGGCGCAATGTCTCAAGAATGGCGTGCCCAAATTCGGGGAGTTCATCAAGGAATAGAACCCCGCGGTGGCTGAGGCTTATTTCACCCGGCTTGGGCCAATGTCCGCCACCAACAAGTCCAACATTGGAGATGGTGTAGTGGGGGGAGCGGAAGGGGCGGTGTCTGATGAGGGGGGTATCTGCCGGCAATAGTCCGCTGACACTATATATCTTGGTAACCTCAAGGGCTTCTTCATTGGTCATTGGCGGCAGTAGCGAGGGCAGGGAGCGAGCCAGTAGTGTCTTACCACTGCCTGGTGGTCCCATCATTATCAGGTTATGCCCGCCAGCCGCCGCCACCTCCAGGGCTCGTTTGGCGTGTTCCTGTCCCTTGATATCGGCAAGGTCGGTGGTGAGCATGGTGGGTGGGGTATATTCCTTAATTTCGCCCCCTTTATATTCCGGGGCTGGTATTTCTCCCCGAAAGTAGCTGACCAGCTGGGATAGGGAGACGATAGGAGTAATCTTAATGCCTTCGATTAGGGATGCCTCTTGAGCATCAGCCTCAGGGACGATGGCGTTAGGCACCTTTTCCTGGCGAGCCAGGGCAACCATGGGCAGGATGCCGTTAGTATGGCGCAGACCGCCGTCAAGGGATAGTTCACCAAGGAGGATGGTTGCGGAAACATCGCCTGAGACCTGTTCTGAGCTTAAGAGAATGCCAACAGCGATGGGCAAATCGTAAGCCGGCCCTGCCTTCTTGAGGTTGGCTGGAGCCAGATTAACCACGATGCGTTTCATGGGGAAGGCACAGCCACAGTTACGAATGGCGGCACGCACCCGCTCCCTGGCTTCTTGGACGGCGGCATCAGGCAGTCCAACGATGGTAAACGAGGGTAAGCCAGGAGAAATATCTACCTCAACCTCAACAATAGCCCCCTCCAGCCCAACTGTGGCACAGGTTCTTACCTTGGCTAGCATCCTTTGGCTATATTACCGCGCCGCCTTCTAGGTGTCAATGAGATTGTTTACTAACCTCACCCCCATGGGCTATAATCAAGAAGATATAGCTGGCTTAAAGGGGGACGGTGTAATATAATATGGTGTTAATATAATAGTGAGGAAAGGCTGACCTTGACTAAAGAAAGTGCGATTAACAAAGGTTTGTCACTGGTTGAGAAATACTACCAGGATTATGGCTCCCGAGCTAGGGAGCTAAGGGGGCAGGGGAAGCATATAATAGGCTATCTCTGCGCCTTTGTCCCCGTAGAGATGCTCACCGCCGCTGGCTTTATCCCCTTCCGCATAAGGGGGGATACTAGTGAGCCAGTCACCAGGGCTGACGCTGAGATGGAGACCATTATCTGTCCCCTGGTTCGTAGCTGCTTTGATATGGTGCTGAAGGGTAGGTATGAGTTTCTTGATGGTATCGTTATCCCCCATGCCTGCGATAGTATCTGCCGGACTTATGAGGTCTGGCAGTATACCCTCAACCTCCCCTACTCCCACTTTATCAACATGCCCCATGGCACTGATGACTCATCGCTCAGCTTCTACAAGGCGGAGCTAGATACTTTTAGAAAAAGCCTGAGCCGATTTGCCGGCAGGGAGATTTCCGATGATGGCTTAAGAGAGGCAATTAGGCTTTATAACCAAAACCGGGCGAGGGTTAGAGAACTCTACCAGTTGCGGAAGTCAGACCCACCCCAAATCTCCGGGGCTGAGGTCGTCAAGACGCTGGTGGCGGCAGTGAGCCTGCCGGTAGAGGAAGCCACCGAGCTTATCGGCAGTGTTATTGCTGAGGTAAAAAAGAGGAAGGTCGTCACAGCGCCGAAGCCCCGACTGATGGTGGTTGGCGCTCAGGTGGATAATGTGGCTTTCATTGACCTGGTGGAAAAGAGCGGGGCTTGGGTGGTGGCTGATGACCTGTGCCCTGGAGCCAGGGAGTCCCTGACTGATGTTAATATCACTGCTGACCCGATTGATGGCATCGCTGAGCGGTATCTGAGAAGGATATATTGTGGTCGTACCTACCGTGAGCGGAAGGGAAGCTACGAGGATTATATGGAGGAGAGGTTTGGTCATATCGCTCGCATGATTAAGGATTTCAGGGTTGACGGCGTTATTCTCTATATCTATAAGTACTGTGACCCCTTTGGCTTTGAGGTGCCCCAGATGAAGGGCTATATTGAATCGAAGGGTGTCCCCATCCTCTACCTTGAGGATGAGTATTTGGTATCAACCATTGGTCGGCTGAAAACCAGGGTTCAGGCTTTCCTGGAGCTGATTGGCTCAAAATAGTGATGAGGAGAAGGTTATGACCGAGGAAAAGAAACCGGAGGAGAGAAAGAAGAGAAGGACAGCTACCGAGGCCGCGGCTAAGGTAGCGCCGATGGTCAAAGCGATGATTAGTGATGTGCTCCAAGCCAAGGAGGCGGGGAAGCCAGTCGCCTACACCTTTATCTGCTGTTGTTATGATGAGCTCGTCCGAGTCATGGATATTGTCCCCCACTGGGTTGAGAATTACGCCGGTATCTGTGGTGCCAAGCGTGATGCCCAGCGATTTTTGGAGAGGGCTGGGGCGGAAAGCTTCTCCCGCTCCCTCTGCACCTATGCCCTCTGTGGTCTGGGGTTTGATGCCTGGCGTGAGGAGCTGGGGGCAATGCCCCCCGACTCACCCTGGGGAGGGCAAGTGAAACCGGATATGATGCTCGGTAGCGGTCAGATACTCTGCGACCCGAGAAACAAGTGGTTTCAGGCCGCCCAGCACTATATGCCCGATGTCCCAGTTTATGATATCGGTCTTCCCTGGCCACCGTATGAGCATGATTATGACTACCGTGAGGTGCAGGATTACTACGTAAAATACATCGTTGAGCAGCTAAGGGGTCTGGTTGGTTTTCTGGAGAAGCAGACCGGTAGGAAGATGGACTGGGACCGGCTGAGTGAGCTTGTTGACCTCAGCGATAGGACATGGAATCTAATCTGGGAGACCTATGAGCTGCGCCGGGCGGTGCCTTCTCCCATGGGTACGGGGGATGCCATGAATACCATGGTGCCCATAGTCTTTATGATGGCAACCCAGCAAGCCTATGACTTCTTTAAGGAATTAAATGAAGAGCTAAAGCGTAAGATAGCTAGTAAAGAGGGTGAAATTCCCGACGAGAAATATAGATTAATATGGGGTGGTGGCTTGCCATCATGGTTTGCCCTGACCGACTTTAACTACTTTAATAGCAAGGGGGCAGTTTTTCCGGTTGAGACCACCTATCGGATGGTGGAGGCAATCTATAATTTTGATATTGATTTGTCTAAGGTTACTGACCCGCTGGAGCATATCGCCTGGAGATGGGTCAAGTACTGGACCTACTGGTATGACAAGGCAAGAAAGCGCCCCGGCTCCCACCCCGATGTCGAGCGGCTGATTCAGTATATCGAAGACTACAAGATAGACGGCATCGTCATGCACGAAGCCTTTTCCTGCCGTACCTGGCATGTTGGCTTAATCTGGCAGCTAAATCTGCTGCGGAAGGTATATAGGGATATACCCTCGCTGATTCTGGAGAGTGATATTGTTGACATCAGCTCCTATAATGAAGCTGCCACTAGAGCCAGGATAGACGCCTTCATTGAGACCCTGGAAGCGGTTAAAAGCAAGAAAGGGTAAGCGCCAGTAAGGGTACTAATCCCTATTTAAGCTTGTTGCCTTTTAGCTATAATGCTACAATAAATGTTGCCTACAAGAGGGGTGTGGGGATGCCACTGGATAGTATCGTTGTCAAAGGGGCGAGGGAGCATAACCTCAAGAATATAGATGTCGTTATTCCCCGGGACAAGCTGGTGGTTATCACTGGCGTCTCCGGCTCGGGCAAGAGTTCATTGGCATTTGATACCATCTATGCCGAGGGGCAGCGCCGCTATGTTGAATCCCTGTCCGCTTATGCTCGCCAGTTCTTAGGCCGGATGGATAAGCCTGATGTTGATTATATAGAGGGCTTAAGCCCAGCCATTTCTATTGACCAGAAGGGTCCGAGTAAGAACCCGCGCTCAACGGTGGGGACAGTAACCGAGATTTACGATTACCTGAGGTTACTTTTTGCTCGCGTTGGTCATCCCCATTGTCCCAACTGCGGGCGGGAGATAACAGCGCAGACCGTCGAGCAGATTGTTGACTCGATTCAAGATATCCCCCAAGGTAGCCGGGTTATGATTCTGGCGCCACTGATAAGAGACCGCAAGGGTGAGTATCAAACCCTTTTTGACGATTTGCGCAAGGCAGGTTATGCCCGCGTCCGTGTTGATGGGCAGCTACATGACCTCTCCGAGCAGTTTCGTCTGGATAAGAATAAGAAGCACTCCATTGAGGCGGTGGTTGACCGACTTATAATGGGGCAATCGGGGAGCCAGAGCCGCATTGCCGACTCGGTGGAGACTGCCCTGAAACTGGGTGCTGGTGTGGTGCTGGTGTCTATTATTGATGGCGAGGAGCTATTGTTCTCGGAGCACTTTGCCTGCGTCCACTGTGGCATTAGTCTGGGGGAGATTGCCCCGAGGACATTTAGCTTTAATTCGCCTCATGGCGCCTGTCCTGCCTGTACCGGCTTGGGCGTGAAACTTGAGATAGACCCAGAGCTGGTTATCCCCAATAAGGACTTGTCTATTGCTCAGGGAGCGATTCGCCCCTGGCAGTTCCATAACTGGTATCTGTATCAGGTAGAGTCTTTAGCCCGAGCTAACGGCTTCTCCTTGAACACCCCAGTCAAAAGGTTGAGTAAGGAGCAGCTTAACCTCATCCTCTATGGTGAGGGCGGGGAAACAAGGGAGTACCGCAACCGTTTCGGCAGGATAAGGCGCTACCACGAAGGCTTTGAGGGTGTGATACCAATTCTAGAGCGACTGTATCGGGATACAGAGTCGGAAAACTCTCGTGCTAATATTGAGCGCTACATGGTTTCCAGACCGTGCCCCGTCTGTCAGGGTAAGCGGCTTAAGGCGGAGTCGCTGGCAGTGACCATTGGCCAGAAGAATATTATGGATGTTAGTGCCGTGTCAGTTACTCAGGCGCTGGCGTGGTTTGAGGCTATTGGTAATGTGCTTACTGAGCGGGAGCAGTTCATCGCCCGCGAGATTTTAAAGGAGATTGGTGCCCGCCTTGGCTTCCTCAGGGACATTGGCCTGGACTATCTTGCCATTGACCGCCCCTCAGCAACCCTTAGCGGTGGCGAGGCACAACGCATCCGCCTGGCAACCCAGATTGGTAGCGGGCTTATGGGTGTGCTTTATATCTGCGATGAACCGACAATCGGTCTTCACCCCGCCGATGACTTTCGTTTGATTGCGACCTTAAAGCGGCTGAGAGACCTGGGTAATACCATAGTGGTTGTTGAGCATGATGAAGCCATGATGAGGGCGGCTGACCATATTATTGATATGGGGCCTGGTGCTGGTGAGCACGGGGGCTGGATTGTAGCAACCGGCACTCTGGCTGATATTATGAATTGTAAGGAGTCACTAACCGGTCAGTATTTAAGTGGCGCCAGGCAGATTCCACTTCCACCCAAGCGCCGCTCCGGCTCCGGCGAGGAGCTGGTAATAAAGGGGGCGAGGGAGAATAACCTGAAGAATATAGATGTCCCTATTCCTCTGGGGAGGTTTGTCTGTATCACCGGCGTTTCGGGCAGTGGCAAGAGCACCCTTATTGACCAGATTCTATATCGGAGGCTAGCCCAGCTCTTTTATCGGTCAAGGGAGAGTGCCGGGGAGTGTGACGCTATCACTGGCATTGAGCATATTGATAAGGTGGTCAATATTGACCAGTCTCCCATCGGGCGTACCCCGCGCAGTAACCCTGCTACCTATACCGGAACCTTTACCCCTATCCGCGAGCTTTTTGCTACTGTCCCCGAGGCTCGAATGAGAGGTTATCCTCCGGGGCGCTTCTCGTTTAATGTTAAGGGTGGGCGCTGCGAAGCCTGTCGTGGGGAGGGGTTTATCCAGATTGAGATGCAGTTCTTGCCCGATGTTACCGTCCCCTGCGAGGTATGCAAGGGGAAGCGTTATAACCGTGAGGCTCTAGAGATTAGGTTCAAGGGTAAGAATATTGCCGAGGTGCTGGATATGACGGTGGAGCAAGCCCTTGCCTTCTTTGAGCATTTCCCCAAGGTAAAGAATAAACTGAAGACATTACATGATGTCGGCCTGGGGTATATCCGTCTTGGTCAGCCGGCGCCCACCCTCTCCGGCGGTGAGGCGCAGCGGGTGAAGCTGGCAACCGAGCTTTCGCGGCGCTCCACGGGCAGGACGCTCTATATCCTTGACGAGCCGACGACCGGTCTTTCCTTTGAGGATGTCGCCGCTCTACTGAGGGTATTGCAGCGGCTGGTTGACGCTGGCAATACCGTGGTTGTTATTGAGCATCACCTTGATGTGATTAAGAATGCTGACTATATTATTGACCTTGGACCTGGGGCGGGGGACCGTGGTGGCTATGTTGTCGCCACGGGTACACCTGAGGAGATAACCGGTGAGAAGTCTTCCGCCACCGGTCAATATCTGAGCCGGTTATTGCCTCGGGAGTATGCTCTCACTGGTAAAGGAGGTTGAGGTGACCCGGAACGAGGTGCTTAACTCTATCAGGGCTAATGTTGAGAATGAGAACACAATAAAGCACATGCTGGCGACTGAGGCAGTGATGCGTGCCTTAGCCCGCCACTTTGGCGAGAATGAGGGGGAGTGGGGGCTGGCTGGGCTGCTTCATGATATAGATGTGGAGCTCAGCGAAGGCGATATGAATACCCATAGTAAGCTCGGGGCTGACCTGGCTCGGGAGCTTGGGGCGAGCGAGGCTATAGCTCATGCCATACTATGCCATAACCAAGCCCATGGTATTCCCCTTGAGACAAGGCTGGATAAAGCCCTCTTTTGTACCGACCCTTTAACCGGCTTGATTGTGGCGGCGGCCCTGGTTCGTCCGGATAAGAGGTTGGCTGGGGTAGAGGCAAGTTCGGTGAAGAAGCGGTTTAAGGAAAAAAGTTTTGCCGCCGGCGCAAGTAGGGAGCAAATTGCTCAGTGCACCGCCATCGGTCTTGAGCTTGACCAGTTTATTGAAATAGCACTTGAGGCAATGAAGGGAATTGCCCCAAGCCTGGGGCTGTAAGATTAATTTACCTCTAGGTTTGAGCCGTGGGCAGTCTTGATAACATCAATGCGGCTGGGGAAGGCGTCCCTGAGTTCCTCAATATGGGTGATGACCAGTATCCTGTCAAAGTCGTCCTGAATAGAGTTTATCGCCTCTTTAATCTTTTCTATGCCGCTAATATCCTGAGTGCCAAAGCCTTCATCAATAATCAGGGTGCGTATCTGTGCCCCCGCCCTTCGGGCTAGTAGCTTGGAAAGGGCAACGCGTATGGCAAAGTTGATGCGAAAGGCTTCACCTCCGCTGAACATTTCATAATCCCTCGTCCCCAGTTCGTCGGCAATAGTTATATCCAGGGTTTCAACTAACTCCCCTTTCCTTGTTGGCTTTTGGGTTTCAATCTTGACGTGCATTCTGTTATCCGTCATCCTTGACAGTAATTTATTGGCTTCAGCCTCAATCTCGGGGAGCGCCGTCTCAATGAGCAGGGCCTGTATCCCCTTCTTGCCGAAGGCTTGGGCTAGTTCATTATAGATTTTTCCCTCCCGTGATGTCTGAGCCAGCAGTTGCTCCTTCTCCCTTTTCTTTATCTCAAGTTCAGCACAGTGCTCCAGCTTCTGCTTGACATTCCACACTGTTTCCTGGGCTTGCTTTTGCTGGGCGGCGAGCGTCTGATATTCAGCCTCAGCTTGGGCTAAGTCAGTGGTTAGCTGGGGGAGGGCCTCAAGCTCTCGGCTTAGCTCCTGGGCTTTTTTGTTTTCTGCCTCTAGCCTCAACTGCAGCTCCTGGCTTGCCTCCTCAGCCTTGCCTAATGCCTCCGTTACCTGGCTAATAAGCCTATCGGCTTCCTCCAGCTTTCGTTTTTGGTCTTCAAATTTTTCTAACTCACTGAGGCGGTGGCGGACCTGCTCGTACTGCTGCGGGTCATATTCAAGCCTGGCCAGTTCCTGGTCAATCTCGGCGAGCGCCTTTTGCTCGCTAGCGGCAAATTCCTTCCTGGCGAGGCGGAGTTCAAGCTCAGCCAGGCCTTGTCTTAGTTCGGCTAGCTGATTGCTGGCTGCCTCAGTTTCGGCAATCTCCTTCCTGATGATGTTGACCTGGCTCTGTGCTTTCGTTTTCTCCTGGTTCAGTAATGCTTCTAGCTGTGAAATTTCACCCTCCACCGACTCAAGCTCGGTTTTCTTGCTCGAAAGCTCAGACTGGCTTTTTTTAATGGCGTCAGCCCTTTTTGCCTTGTCGGCGGCATAGTTTAATTCAATTCGCTTCAGGCCATCGCTGCCCAGTGGAGTATCACAGAGGGGGCATTTAGCCCCCGCCTGGGTTGAGAGGAGATTAATCTTTTCTTCAATCTCGGCTATTTCCTGTTCCAGACGAGCCTGGGTTGACTCTATGTAGCTCACCTGCCGGCGTAGCTCCTGGCTGGTCTGCTTTTTTCTGTTTAGCGTCTCCTCCTTTTCCGCCAGCTGGCTCAGTTCAGCCTTTGCCTGCTGTAGCTCGCTTTTGAGCTGGGGTAGTTTCTGGGAGATAGTTTCTAGCTCACTGATTCGGCTTTGTGCGACGGCGTGCTCGTTAATCAGACTTTGTCCCGCATCCTTTATTCTGCTTTCCAGTTGAGACTTTTGTTTTTCCAGATTGACCGACTGCCTGAATTTTTGGTCGAGTTCGTCAAATAATCTCTTGGCCTCCGTAAGTTGACTATAGCCCTTTTCAATAGTGGGGCGCTCGGCAATTACCGCCTCATATTCCTTGATTTGTGATTGGTATTGCTTGATTTCCTGCTCCCGGCGCTCTGATTCTTTTTTAGTGGTTGTTATATGCTCCTCAAGCAGTGTTAGTTGCTGTCTCTTATTTTCCAGGGCTTCCTTTTCCCGCCGCAGGCTATTCAGTCTTGTTTCCTGCTTGGTTATCACCCTTTCTATCTGGTTAAGCCTCGCCTCCGCCTCCCCCAGTTCCGCCTCATAGGTTGGCTTTTTCGCCAACTCCTCTTCAATTTCCCTGATAGCGCTCTCAAGTTGTTCCCCGTCTGCTTCCTGCTTCTTTGCTAATTCTTTAGCCCTTTCCTCGAGCTCATCATAGAAGGCAAGCCCGAGGATATCAGCCAGCACCTGCTTGCGCTTTGCCGGCGGGTTCTTGGTGAACTCATCCGCCCGCCCCTGCCGCAGAAAGGCGCTATTAATAAAGGTGTCATAGTCCATATGCAGGAGGTTTATAATCCTCTCTTGGGTCTGGGTTTTACTATCGCCCGAGATTGACCTGAAGCCATCGTCGGTGGCGATCTGGAGCTCTAGTAGGCTCTGCCCCGAGCGCCCCCGCCCCTTTGGTCGGGCGTGCTTGCGGATAATACGATATCTTTGCTCGCCGACGGTGAAGTCAAACTCCACCTGCATCTCAGCCTGACCTTGATGAACAAGTTCGTCGTCACTCTTGGCCCTGGTTTCCCCCCAAAGTGCCCAGGTCATAGCGTCAATCAGGGCTGATTTGCCGTTGCCATTGTTGCCGCAGATGCAGGCGGTGTGGATATTGTCAAAAGAGAGTGGCGGCACATTGTCCCGATAGCACATAAAATTGCGCATTGATAATTTTATGGGAATCATTTGGGCTTATTTTAGCATAAATCGGAGGCGGCGGATAAAAAGAATGGGGATTTTTTAGACATTCTATACCCTGCAGTGTTAAAATTAGGCTTGGGCAGAACGCAGGTTGTTACCCTCTCTGCGTTTCGGTTATAATATGTCTTGCGCCTTTAGGTATTCTAAGTTGATAGATAGTAAACGAAGGAGGTAAGATGGATTTCAATTTCACTCGGGAACAGGAGATGCTCCGCAACATGGTGCGGGAGTTCGTCCAGAAGGAATTAGCCCCCCGCATCCCCGAATTCGATGAGCCTGAGGGGGAGTGGCCCTACGATGTGTTTAAGCGAATGGGACAGCTCGGGCTGGTCGGGCTGGCCCTCCCTAAGGAATTCGGCGGTAATGCCATGGGGCATGTGGCGCTGATGATAGCCTGGGAGGAACTGGCCAAGGTCTCTTCTAGCTGGGCTTCTAATCTGAGGGGTTTCGCCCTACCCGCCTATGCTATATCCCATTATGGTCCAGCCTGGGCACAGAAGGAGATTGTCCCCAAGATTTGCCGTGGTGAGATGCAAGGCAACATGACCTTGACCGAGGACGTGGGTGGTTCCGATATGGGTGCGATACGGACTACCTGCCTTCGTGACGGCGATGATTACATCATCAATGGCCGCAAGATAATGCAGTCCAGGTATAGCATCCTTGATTTCTTCTGCCCTATATGCCGCTCGGGAGAGAAGTCTTATACCTTCGTTATTGTCCCCAAGGGCACTCCGGGTATAGAGCTGGGCAGGAGGGAAAACTATATTAGCGCCATGACCAAAACATTGCCCGTGGGCGAGGTGATGTTTAACAACGTCCGCGTCCCCAAGGAGAATGTCATTGGGGAGGAGGGCAAGGGCTTCAGACCGGTGCTAGCCGCGGTTGGGGCTATAGGCAGACTGGGAGGGGCAGGCATCTCACTTGGTCTTGCCGAAGCCGCCTATGAGAAAGCCCTGCATTATGCCAAGACCCGGCACCTTTATGGCAAGCCTATTATTGAACTCCAGGTTATCCGCTGGATGCTTGTTGATATGGAGACCCGGGTGGAGACGGCAAAGTATTTCTGCTACTATGCCTCCTGGCTCCTGGACCAGGGTAAGAAGGTCAGTGAGGTGGCCAAGGAGATAGCCAGGGCAAAGGTGGTTGCCAGTGAGACTGCCTTAGATGTCTGTCTTAAGGCTATTGAAATCCACGGGGCTTACGGTACTACCCCCGAGTTCGGTGTTATCCAGAAGATGAAATCTGCCCTGGACCAGATAACTGCTGCTGGTTCCAATCAGGTCATGAAGCGTACCATCGCCGATGCCATCGCCAGCGAGTAGAAAGTAGAGGATAAGTAATGGCTTTGGAGATAGTAGTTTGTATCAAGCAGGTGCCTGACCCGGAGCAGTTCTCCAAGATTACCCTTGACCCGGTTAAGGGCACCATTCGTCGGGAGGGCATTCCCTCGGTAATAAATCCTCTTGATAAGCATGCTATAGAGGAAGCCTTACTGATTCGGGAGAAATTTTCCGGGCGGGTGACTGCCATAAGCATGGGACCACCACAGGCAAAGGAAGCCCTCCAGGAAGCCCTGGCAATGGGGGTGGATGAGGCGGTGCTTCTCTGCGATAGGGCTCTGGCTGGGGCTGATACCTGGGCTACCGCCTATCCCTTGGCGGAAGCGATTAAGAAGTTGGGTAAATTTGACATAATACTCTGTGGCAATGAGACCGTGGATGGGGCTACGGCGCAGGTAGGACCCCAGCTGGCTGAGTTTTTGAACATCCCCCATGTGACCAATGTTACCGCCATAGAGTTTACCTCGGAGAAGTCGTGGAATGTAAGGCGTGCCATTGAAAGGGGGTACATGAAGGTAGCCCTGGAGCTACCTTCCCTGATAACTGTTCTCAAGGATATTAACCAGCCGCGTCTGCCTTCGGTTATTGCCATAATGGAGGCGGCGGGCAGGGAAATTCGTAGCTGGGGTTGTGGTGATATGTGTCTGGCGGAGAATGTGGTGGGGCTGGTTGGCTCACCGACTCAGGTAGTGGGCACATTTGAGCAGGAAGTAAAAAGGGCAAGGGAGATAATCCGGGGTTCGGAGGCGGAGGTGGCGAAGAAGGCAGTAAAAAGACTTAAGGAGTTAGGGGCACTATGAATAGTGAGGTTTGGATTTGGGCTGAGCAGAGAGATGGACGTTTGATGGGGGTCTCCTCCGAGATTCTGGGTAAGGCTTGCCAGCTGGCGGAAAAGCTAGGCGTGGGAGTGGCGGCAGTACTCCTGGGGGAAAAGGTAGAAGGGCTGGCTAAGGAGTTAATAGCTTATGGTGCAGGCAAGGTCTATTTGGTGGAAGACCCCCTTCTTAGACTCTACCAGAGTGACCTTTATACCACGGTCATCTCTGAGCTGGTGAAGCGGCATAAGCCGGAGATTCT
>Ga0315280_10001182_pt1 | contig 46017 bp, 35 predicted proteins | sample YL17G06_40_MG_FD_203697 | JGI IMG/M metagenome (GOLD analysis project Ga0315280, IMG submission 203697) | Sediment microbial communities from Yellowstone Lake, YNP, Wyoming, USA - YL17G06_40 | ecosystem: Environmental > Aquatic > Freshwater > Lake > Sediment | place: USA: Wyoming | collected... | reverse complement strand
ATCGTTAAGGTTCATTTTTATGCCCTCGGTGGCCAATGGAACTTTTTTGCTTTTGTTTGTTAATTCCATCGACCAGAGGGCATTTTTTATATCAGTATTGAGTTTGAAACTTGCACACGGCGTTAGTTTATAGTTATTAGTTCGCAGTTTCCACCAAAAGGCGGGCAAAAGGCAAGCTCAAACTATCATTGAATTGCATCAGGCATATTGCGGGTGCGGCGAGGGCGTAATATAATTCGCCTGAAAAATAACACTTACCGGTACACTGTGAACTTCTGAGGCCGATGCAGGAAAATGGTGTTGTCAAGTAACTACATCACAAAGCTGACCGCAAAAGATAAGCTGCGTGTGGCGGGACTGATGTCCGGCACATCCGCTGATGGCGCGGATGTTGCGATTGTCGATATTGACGGGCCGAAAGTGCATCTGGCAGCGTTTGACACGTTCCCATATCCGCCGGCCCTGCGGAGAGCGATTTTAAGACTGTGTGAGCCCAAAACAGGCAGGGTCGATGAGATATGTCATTATAATTTCGTCTTAGGAAGAGTTTTTGCCGACGCGATAATCAGAGTGTGCGATAAAAGCGGTATTGCTTTGCGGTCGATTGACCTGGTAGGCTCACACGGCCAGACGATTTATCATAATCCCCGCGGCAGGCGTTATGGCAGAGAAAAGATACGTTCGACCCTGCAGATTGGAGAGCCATCTATTATAGCCCAGAGGACCGGCATTACGACTGTCGCTGATTTTAGGCCACGCGATATGGCTGCCGGCGGCGAAGGGGCGCCTCTGGTACCCTATGCCGATTACATACTTTTTTGGGATAGATATTTGTGCCGCGCCATCCAGAACATCGGGGGTATTGCCAACGTTACGTTTCTGCCGCCGAATTGTCGAGAGGGTGACATCATTGCTTTTGATACAGGACCGGGGAATATGGTTATCGACCGTATAACCTCGCTTGTTACGAATGGCAAACTGCACTTAGACCAGTGTGGGAAAATGGCATCGCGCGGGAGAGTTGACGCAAAGCTACTGAACGATATGTTGAGGCATCCATTTCTGGAGCGGCGTCCGCCGAAATCAACCGGGCGTGAAGAGTTCGGCTGGTCTTATTCCGACCGGTTCTACAACAAAGCAATCAAGAAAGGTTTGGGACCGATGGATATGGTAGCCACCGCGACGGCTTTTACCGCCTGTAGCATTTCCAGCGCATACCGGAGGTTCTTGCCTACAATGCCCGATGAGGTAATTCTGTGCGGCGGCGGGGCTCATAACCAGACATTAGTAGCAATGTTGCGGGAGGAGTTTGCAGGGGTTAAAATCCGTCTGACGGATGAATTTGGCATCAACGTTGATGCCAAGGAGGCGGTTTCGTTCGCCATTTTAGCGTGGGCGACTATAAAGGGTCTGGCTAACAATGTGCCAACAGCGACGGGGGCTGAGCGAGCGGTTATTCTGGGAAAGGTAGTGCCTGCCCCCGACAAAAACATTCGGGGGCCTGCATAATGACAAAACGCAGATTTCTTCCAACTACCGAGAAGCGTAACCTCAAAAGCAAAAATATCGATGAACTATCGACGCGCCAGATTGTGAAGCTAATCAACGCCGAGGACACACGGGTGCCGGTTGCGGTATCGCTGGAGAGCAAGCGGATTGCGGCGGCGATTGATTTGATTGTGGAACGGTTTTGTCAGGGTGGACGGTTGTTCTATGTCGGGGCCGGCACAAGCGGACGGCTTGGGGTTCTGGATGCATCGGAGTGTCCGCCAACTTTTGGTGTGCGGCCTTCAATGGTGCAGGGTATTATTGCCGGTGGTCGGCGGGCGCTGGTGCGTGCGGTGGAAGGTGCTGAGGACGATGCAGATGATGGGGCCAGGGCCATAGATAAAAAGCGGGTCAAGGCAATTGATACGGTGGTGGGACTGGCAGCGTGCGGAATGACAGCTTATGTGCGGGGAGCGTTAAAACGTGCCCGGCAAATCGGGGCGGCAACCATTTTTATCACCTGTGCACCGGAGGCCGTAAGGCATATCCTTGCGGATATCATTATCAATCCTGTAGTTGGGCCGGAGGTTATCACCGGCTCGACACGGATGAAGGCAGGCACAGCAACGAAGCTCGTGCTCAATACCCTCACCACAGGCGCTATGATTAAGCTGGGCAAGGTTTATGACAACCTGATGGTTGACCTGCAGGCGAGCAATGAAAAGCTACGCGACCGCTCGGTGCGGATTGTTATGGAAATGACGCACCTTCGCAGGTCTGGAGCAAAAAAGGTGCTTGCCCGTGCCAGGGGGAAGGTTAAGGCAGCTGTTGTAATGCACTTTCGGAAGGTTAATCCCAAGGAAGCCCTGAGGATACTGGATGAGTGCAACCAATCCCTGCGTGAAGCGATGAAAGAAACGGTATGAGCGAAGATATCGTCGTGCAAAATTTCGCGGGGGCGCTGGGCAGGATTGATGTTTTGCTTGTTATTGCGGCGGTTTCGCTTCTCTTTGTTATCTCATACATCTTCGGCCGGAACGAAAAAGACACCAACGACTTTTTTCTGGGCAGGAGGCGGGTGCCGGCGATTGTGGCGTGTCTATCCTTTGCCGCCGCTGAAATCAGTGCGCTAACAATTGTCGGTTTTCCGGCAACCGCTTACAGCGAGAACTGGGAATATGTTCAATTTTTTATTGGCTCTGCGGCGGCACGGATTTTAGTAGCATTTTTGTTTATCCCTGTTTTCTACAAGTATGAGTGCACGAGTATTTACGAGTTTCTGCGGCATCGTTTTGGGCCGGAGACGCAGTATGCCGGCTCGATATTCTTTTTTATAACGCGGCTGATTGCCTCAGGCGTGCGACTGTATGCGGCCTGTCTGGGGGTCTCCATAATCATGGGGTGGAATCTGGCGGAAACTCTTTCGATGTTCACTGTCGTTAGCATCGTGATTATCGCCTTTGGAGGCATCAGGGCAGCGGTGTGGGCTGGTGCGTATCAGGCGCTGAGTTTTGTTGTAGCCGGGGTTGTCCTGCTGGTTTATCTTTTCGTTCAAATTCAGGGCGGACCGGCTACAGCATTGCGGGTTGCTGATGAGGCCGGACGATTGAGCTTCTTTAAGTTTGATTTTAATCTCAACGACCCGACAACTTTCTGGGCGGGGAGCGCAAACGCATTTTTTATAGGCCTGGCTGCGTTCGGCACAGACCAGGAGATGATGCAGCGACTGCTGACGGTTAAGACACGCAAAACCAGCCAGAGGACCCTCGTTTCAACAATCATTACAGTGATTCCGGTAATGTGCCTGTACCTGGCAATTGGGACACTACTTTATGTGTTCTATCAACAGCACCCCAGTGTGATGCGTCCAGCCGAAGCTAAAGATGTTCTTTCTCACTTTGTGGCGTATTCTCTGCCGGCAGGTTTAAAGGGGCTGGTGCTGACAGCGATTATACTGGCGAGCATTGATTCTCCGTTGAGTTCGCTTTCGTCTTCGTTTGTTACAGATATTTACCGGCCACTCATAAAAAGAACAGCCAGCGAAAAGCATTACCTGCTTGTGTCACGGGCCAGTGTGGTGGGCTTTGGCCTGATTTTAGGTTTGATTGCTCTGGCGTGTGAGCCGGTCAAGAATATACTCTGGTTTGCTTTTAAGATTTTTTCTCTGACCGGCGGGGCCACGCTCGGCGTTTTCCTGTTAGGGCTGCTTACCAGGCGAAAGGCCAACCGCGGCAATATAGTTGCTATGATTGCAAGCACTGTGTGTACGCTGGTTCTAATGATGTTATCCCATTTCGGCCTGATTAATCTGGCCTGGAGCTGGCTGATTGTCATCGGCACAGGAATAACATTAGTCGTGGGGTATTTCCTGGGACGGTTTGATGGTTAGACGGCGATCCGTGAATCGTGGTTCGTAGTAAGGTTTCAGGTTCGATCGCTGCCGGGCACGTTTTGTAGTATGCCCGATTGCTGCCGCCGCACGAAAAATGTACAGAGCAGCTATTCGTGCCGTAGTGACTCGATTGGGTCCATATTGGCCGCCCGATAGGCGGGGTACATGCCGAAGGTTACCCCCACCGCAGCACTGATGCCAAAAGCTAACGCCAAGGAACTGCCGGTAATCACCGTGGGCATACGCCCGAAATAGGTTACGAAAGACGGTATAACAGAACCGAGGATAATCCCTAACAGACCTCCGGCCAGCGTTAGAATCAGGGTCTCTGAGAGGAATTGAACGATAATATCGCGCTTCGTGGCACCGAGTGCGCGGCGAATGCCAATCTCGCGTGTTCGTTCGCTGACCGTAGCCAGCATAATGTTCATAATTCCTATGCCGCCGACCAGAAGCGAAATCGCGGCTATCGAACCGAGAACAATACTGAAAATCAGCTTGGTCCGTTCCGCCTGTCGCAGCAACTCCAGCGGAACAACTACCTGATAGTCGGCTTTCTCGTGGAATCGGTCGAGCAGCGTCTCAAGGATGTCACGTGTTGGCATCACATATTCTATTTTACCGACCTTTATAATGATTTCCTGCAGTTCGACCTTTTCTATTTTTCGTCCGCTGCTTCCGCTTAGCTCTAAAGATATTTCGCCGAAACGGCTCTTGACGGCCGTCAGGGGGATATAGATATTGCCTACGTTCGCGCCGCCCTGGCCTGTTGCTACCGGGACCTCATTGTTAAGGGTCGCTGCCGAAGAGGAGACAGAATCCTGGGCGCTGACGATGCCCACAACGCGGTAATAATCGCTTGCAATTTTGATGTCCCTGCCCAATGGGTCATCGAGGGCGAACAATTCTGTGACCACTTTTTCATCAACAACACAGACGCTCTGCTTGTAGTGCATATCTATGCTGCTCAAGAAACGCCCGTCTATCAACCTGACCGGCGACATCTCGGGATACCACGGCACTGTGCCGATGACCTCAATGGCTACCCTGCGGTTGCGATACCACGCCCGCTGAGCCAGTCGCCTGATTGGCACAACAACTTCGACATCGGGTATGCTGTTACGGAAACGCTCGGCGTCGGCGTAGGTCAGGCCGTACTCGCGCATAGTTTCCTGGTCTCCGCTGAGGTCATGCTCTTCGGGCGGCTCCACCGTTTTTATAATGATATTGGTGCTGCCGAGCCGGGCAATCTGCTCCTGCGCATGCCTGCTTGCCCCCTCGCCTATGGCCAGCATAGCGATAACGGAAGAGACGCCGAAGATAATACCCAGCGTCGTAAGAGTCGAGCGCAGCCGGTGCATCCATAAGCTCTTTACACCTAATTTAAGCGTGCGTTTTAAGCGAAACAAAAACATAATATCCTACCGCCTGTCCTGCGATTATTGTTTTATGTGACCATCCAAAAGGTTTATGATTCGTTCAGAATGTGTGGCGATGGCGTCATCGTGAGTAACTACGATAAGGGTCTTGCCCTGCCGATGCAAATCCAGCAAAATGTCCAGAATCTCCTGGCCGGTTTCCGAGTCAAGATTACCGGTTGGCTCATCAGCCAGGATAATCAACGGCTCGTTTGCAAGTGCTCTGGCAATTGCCACTCGCTGTCGCTCACCGCCGCTTAATTCCGAAGGTCGATGCTTGAGTCTATCGCCAAGTCCTACCATTAAGGCCAATTGTCCGGCGCGGCCGGCGCTTTCAGATTCAGAAAGACCCCTGTAATACATCGGGACTTCTATATTCTCTATGACGTTGAGCTGCTCAATGAGATTGAACGATTGAAATACAAAACCGATGCGTGCAGCGCGTATGAAGGACAACTGGTTATCGTTGAGCTTGGAGACTTCCTGGTCTCCCAGCCAGTAATATCCGCTGGTGGGACGGTCCAGGCAGCCGATGATGTTAAGCAGCGTGGATTTTCCCGAGCCGCTGGGGCCCATAATGGCCACACTTTCCCCGGCCTTTATAGTTAAGTTGATGTCGCGTAAGACCTGCAGTTCCACCTCGCCGAGCTGATAGCTCTTATGCAATTCTTCAATGACTAATATAGCCCCGTCAGATTTGAAATCAGGGGTTTTGTGAAACTCTTCCATCACCGGCCTGTTTCTTTGCATCGGTTTCACGATTTTCAACTTTTTGCCCTAACGGTTTTTCATCCGACGTTCGTTTTATTCCGGCCGGCGATTTCATTTCCTCCGGCGGTTTTTTTGCCTGCTTCAATTTGGCCTGGTCAGATAGTTTAGACAGCCGAGGGGGGTTCAAAAGCACTTCTTCACCAACCTGCAGACCGCTGACAACCTCGACAAATGTATCGTTGAATGCGCCCGTCACCACCTCTCTTTGTTTGGGCCCCTCCCCAGTCATAACGTGACATATTTTTTTGCCCTCGTGGTTTGCTATTACCTGAACCGGCACAATTGTAACATCATACAACTGCTCAACGAGAATCTCGACTTTGGCTGACATTCCGGGCTTGAGAAAGGTGTGTGAGCCATCTATGCTGACTTCGGTAGCGTAAACTTTCAGGTCCGGGCTCATCCAGCCGCGTTGCGGGTCAGGCAGCGGTGCAATTTTGAGCACTTCACCGTTGAATGTTTTGTCGGGAAAGGCGTCGATAGTTATTTTCACTGTTTGCCCCGGACGAACCTTGTCTATCAAGGATTCGTGAACGTTGATTTGGGCAACCATTTCTGATGTATTGGGCAGGGATATAATCTTCTGACGCTGATAAACTGTTCCGCCTTCCTCGATAGCTCTCTCTCTGCCGTGCCAGAAATCGCCGCTGGAACTATATACCACCAGGCCCGGCGCCGGCGTTTTGATTGTACAGGCCGCAATCTGTTTTTTTACTTTTTCCAGGCGCTCCTTTTTCAGTTGGTACTCTGCTTCTGCGCTTTTTAACAGGGCAAGGGCCTGTGCCAGCTTCGAGCGGGCAAGGGCGTGCGTCCGCTCCAACTGGCGATTGGCCTCGACATAGTCGCTTAAGAATTTCTCTGCTTCTTTCGGAAAGTCATAAAGGTTGAACAGCTCCGATGTTCTCTGGGCCTGTGCATATTGGATTTCAAAGCTGTTGACGTCCAATCGGTCTGCTTCCAGCTCGGTTCTGGAGACGTAATTGGCATCGTAAAGCTTTTGGGTTGATTGAAATTTGGTCTTGGCGCGTTCCCATTTGCCTCTGGCAAGGAAGATGCTGTCCTTGAACTCGTTTAGTTTTTGTAAAGCCGTGCCCCCGAGGTTCGAGTCATCGAGCATCGATGCCATATCAATTCCGGGATTTGAGGGGTGGTTTGAATCCTTGATAAGCTTTGCTGCGGTGGTATCTCCGACGTATTTCTTAAAATCCATCAGCGAAAACTTTGCCTTCAGTTCTGCTGCGGTAATATCGCTTTCATTTTGTTTCGACTGAATGTCATACGCCTCTTTTGCCTGCGTGTAGCTTGCTTCGGCGCCGGCAAAATCAATTTCTCGCGGCGGAAGCTGCTCTCTCAATAGCGAAGAGTCCAGTTCCAGCAGCAGCTTGCCGTTATTTACATCTTCCTGAGAGATATATGTCCCTTCGGGGACGATACTGATTATTGTCACCTCGCCTTCGACCTCGGATTTGATATCTATTGAATTGCGGGCCTTGATACTGCCGCTTTCGGTAACGGTAATGGTCAAATCGTCACTTCGCGCGGTGAACGTGCTTGCCGCTTTATTCGTGTCACCAGGATTATTTTTTTTCATCGAAGCAAGCAGTGCAAGCAGCGTCACGGCTACTATGGCGAAAATTAGAATTCCCCACGGGCGTTTGACGTTCGCTATAAACCTCAACACGCTATGATTGTTAGGCTGCGATTTGTTTTGGCTGTTTATATTGTTTGTCATAGTTTTGGTTGTTCCCACATTCCGTCGGGCCTGACCTGCAAAATATCAATATCGCGGAAAAAGTTCAATTTTGCAACCGCATGGGCCACTAAGGCGCCTGTCAGGCTGTTTTCCGCCTGCAGCAGGGCATCCTGGGCCTCTAACAAATCGCGTGTGGTTGCCCGCCTGGCCTCCCACAACAGCGGCGAAACCTCAACACGCTTTCTGGCTAACTGGAGACTTTTTTCCTGGGTTCTGTATGATTCTGCTTCTTCCTGCAATTTACGATACGCCTGGCGAACTTCCAGTTTGACTGTATCCACATAATTCTCGTAATCTCGCCGCTTTTGCTCCAACGTTATAAGGGCTTCACGATATGCGTTGCGTTCGGTTTTTCGGTCGAGCGGCAAATCAGCCGCGAGACCTGCCTGATAAGTTCCGCGATGAAATTGTAATCTGGTAAAATCGGTTTTCTCCGTCGAACCCACACTGGCGCTGCCGATTAAGTCCAGCTCCGCGCCGAGACCATTGGCAGCGACCATAACTTTTCGCTCCGCATCCTCAACCGCCTCGTGACTATTGGCCAGGTCCAGACGTCGAGCTAATGCTGCTTCAGTTGCCATATCCAGCGTATAGTTTGGCTCCATTATGCCGATAGCTTTCAGCGCTATCAGCTCATTCTGGTCCGGCACTATATTTGCGTTGGTGGGCAAAGACAACTTTATCTTGAACTCATCCAACAGTTGCTGGTAACTCTGCTGGTCCCGAATGTAGCTGTCCCTTGCGTTTAATTCACTTTGTTTTGCCTGGTCCACCTGAAAACGTGCGGTCAGGCCTTCATCGGCCTCCATCTCCAAACGCTTGCGTAACTGGATTTTTCTGTCATAGCTATTTTCGGCATTGGTTACCGCATCTCTTTGTTGCAGAACGCGATAATAGCTGGTTACAATCGAAACCACAAAGGTTTTTCGATACCGATTGAACGAGCGAATCTGATACAGAACATTCCGTTCTGCTTGAGTCAAATTTTCCTGCACAACTTCCCGGCCGCTGCCCCGCAGTAATGGCTGTGTCACGCTGGCGCTCAGAACCGAGCCAAGCGAGGTCCGCGGGTCGCCGGTAAGAAATCTTGTCCAATCGAGTGCGATGCTGGTGCTTACCTGTGCACCGCCAGCCAACAGCTGGTTAAAACCCGCTTCCCCGCCCGAGCTTACACTTTCGTCACTGCTGTCCCTGGTGTAGCCGGCGTCAATAGTCCCGAACCATTGTCGCGCAAACTGATGCCGGGCCAACGTTAAATCAAGGGTCGTCAGATAAAGCTGTTCTTTTTGCTTCTGGTATTCCCGATTATGCGCGGTGGCCATAGCGACCGCCTGTGCGAGACTTATGACACCCGCCGGCGGCGCAGTCTTTTCAATCTGGACGTCGTTTGGCGATGGCGGAACGTCACTGACGGTATAGTTTGCCTTCTGGCCGAAGCTACTCTGCCATTTGCTGTCGATAATTTTGTACACTTCTTTGTCGGCCTGGGCCTTGTACTGCTCGGGGCTGCATCCGCCGGCAATACCAAATAGCACCACCGCCCACAGCACCCATCGTAACATCGCTATTTGCCAAAACTTACGAAACATAGTCTCTCTTATGCAATGCCATACTTATTTGCTTGTATGTCATTATACAATAAAAGATTAGGAAAGTGAAGGCAAAAACCTCCGACCTTTCTCTGTGCGGGGGGCTTTAAGCTCCCCTGGCGGGCGGCGAACTGCGAAAATTTGTTTTATTTGTCCGCAAAGAATCTATGGGCGATTCCTATGGCTATTATCGGCCTTACAATATGATATTTAGACGATTTTGTCCGGAGAAATATTGCCCAAAAAGGCGCTAACCCTCGCAGCCGGCCTTCGGCAGAGCAGCTAATTTTGTTGCAAAACAAGGTAGATGAGTGTAAACTTATGAGGTGATTTTAACGGTGGCGGCGTAGCCAAGTGGACCAAGGCGACGGTTTGCAAAACCGTTATACGTGGGTTCGAATCCCACCGCCGCCTGTTTGTCATACCTTGAAATATGCAATTTTTCTTGACCTGTAGCCGGAGAACGGGTATCATTAAAATTGTAATTTGCCCCCAATCCGGACAGGGCCTTTAAGAAGGCAGAAAATGATGAATCGTTCAATTCTCGTATTGGTGATAGTAGTCTTATGGACAGGTACCGCCGCAAATGCTAAATACAGCGGCGGGACAGGCGAACCAAACGACCCATACAGAATCGCCGATGTCAACGACCTTCTGGCTTTGGCGGCCGATGCGAATGACTATGGCAAATGCTTTATTCTGACGACCGACATCAATATGGAAGGACAGGTCTTTGCGAAGGCAATCATTGCCGCGAATACCAGGTCAGACAGTTTTTTCGAGGGGCCTGTCTTTGCGGGAACATTTAATGGCAAGGGCTACAGAGTCACTCATTTTACGATAAACGGCGGGACTGGTTCCCACCTCGGTTTATTTGGTTACATCGGCTCCAGCGGCTCGATTAAGAATCTTGGTCTCGAGAACTGCGCTGTAAGCGGTTGTTATTATGTCGGCGACCTGGCGGGAAGCAGTGACGGCAGTATCAGAAACTGTTATTCGACGGGTATGGCCAGCGGCAGTTCCGATTCTTACTACATCGGCGGTCTGGTAGGAAGCAGCCACGGTAGTATGAGTAATTGCTCTTCAACGGGAACGGTCAGCGGATCTTCCTCTGTTGGCGGCCTGACAGGAGTCGTCAACGGCAGCAGCGTCAGCAATTGTTATTCGACGGCTACGGTCAGCGGGTCTCTGGAAGTTGGCGGTCTGGTGGGATACAACTTGCAGGGGACTATCAGCAATTGTTATGCGACAGGTTCGGTTGGCAGTACCGGAGCCGGTGGTCTAGTGGGATTCAACGTCGGTCGTGTCATCTGCTGTTATTCGACTGGTGCGGTCAGCGGCACTACACATACTGGCGGTCTGGTGGGATATAACTTGTACTCGTACGGTAATGTTATTGGCAGTTTCTGGGATACACAGACTTCAGGACGAACGACCAGCGACGGCGGGATAGGCAAGACAACGGCACAAATGAAAACAATTGACACATTTATAGATGCCGGGTGGGATTTTGTCGAAATATGGGGTATTGGCGAGAACCAGACGTATCCGTATCTTAGATTTGCTCCGGCTGGAGACTTGGACTACGATAAAAAAGTTGACCTTCTCGACCTCGCAATTTTAGCTTCGCACTGGCTGGAAGAGAAGTGAAGGGTATCAGGTTATCAGAATATCAGGGAGCAGCGTATCAGGATATCAGGAAACCAGATGATGAGTTGATTAGTGGATTGGTTAATTAGTTAAGTTACCAGTCACCACTCACTAATTACCATAACGAACCACGAGCGACGAGTCACGGGTCACGAGCCACTGACCCCCGACCCCTGTCCCCTGATTACAATGAGATACGAATCACGAACCCGAATGACTTATATGGAGACCAGTTATGGTAAGTTGCATGACCTTATGTTTTTTGATGATGAGCTTTACGGTTGCCCAGGCATCCAACTTTGCTCCGGGTCTCGATGACTTGGCTAATCTGGCACCGGGGCGAACAGCGGCGCAAAACGCCTTGTGGATAGAAAACCCGCTCAGCGCAAGGTTTAATTCGTCGAAGCGTGTGGTCGTGGCAGAAGTGAAAGGCCCGGCGACCATTACTATGCTCCATTTTGCGATGCCGGCGACGCTGAAACTGAATCGAGACGTGCTTTTGAAGATGTACTGGGATGGCGAGTCCTCGCCGAGCGTTGATTGTCCGTTTGTTGATTTCTTCTGCGACCCGGCTGGCCTGCGGGAGGAAGTGAACACTGCTCTGGTGAACAAGCGTCGCGGCTTCAACGCCTATTTCCCTATGCCTTTCCGCAAGTCGGCCAAAATCGAGCTGGTTTACGATGGGCCGGTTGAGCCGGGTGACGAACTGTGGAGGATTATGCCCTGCTACAGCTACGTTATGTACCGCACGATGGACACAATTTCCAAAGATTCCGGCTACTTCCACGCCCACTGGCGGCAGGAAGGTCTGTTATTGGGCGAGCGCGATTACACAGCTCTGGAGGCAAAGGGCAAGGGCAAGTTTGTCGGCTGGAATGTTACTATCCGCCGGCCTGGCCGCTCGGGTTATCCGGTCGATGAGAACGGGAAGTTCTACATCGACGGTGAAAATGTCCCGTCGATTGAGTTCCAGGGTCTTGAAGACTCGTTTGGGTTCAGCTGGGGATTTCCTGAGACGCAGAGCATATTCCCGCTGACAGGATACTTTCCCTTCTTCAAAGGAGCGGTCGGGTATCGGTTCTTTATCAACGATGCAATCAGCTTTGAAAAGTCGCTGCGTGTGGCGATTGGTTTTGGCGCCAATGAAGACCCGATATTTCGCAGCCAGTTCAGCAAGCGCGGCAGCACGTTGCAGCTATCGAGTGTAGTGTACTGGTATCAGATAGAGCCGCACGCGAAGCTGCCTTCTATGCCGGCCGCGGCTGAGCGAGTGCCGGCGCCCGAAATGCCTTTCTGGCCCGACAAGGAAAAACTGCCAACGACCGAGTCACTGAAGGAGCGCGGCGTTCGGCTGCTGATGCTGTGCGGTCGTCCGGAGAAGGAAGTCATTTATGCGGAGGAGGGCTTTGCTGCTGCGGCCAAATCCGGATATGCCTGGGACGGCTGGGACCTGCCGGTGTATCACTGCCGGGCCGCAGAGCAGGAACTCCAGATAGAATTGACCGTGCCCAAAGGAGCACAGGGAACTATCCGACTGTATGTGGCTGACCCAGACAACTTCGAGGGAGGCCGCAAGCAGACAGTGACCATCGCAGGCAAATCACTGGGGCTTGTCGAAAACTTTCAGAAAGGCCGCTGGCTTGAACAGCCCATCAGCAGCGAGTCGGCTGAAGGCAGGATTTTAATCCAGGCCCGCAATGCGCGGCAGGGCTCCAACGCTGTAATATCAATCGTTGAATGGGTGGGGAAGGACTGAATCGCGTTACAGCTTAATCGCAGGCGGTCACTTAATCGAATCGCACCAGGTTTGCTGCCGATGCACATACATTTTTTGCAGGGTTTTTATCAAGAAATACTGTCACGCAGAAAGGACTTATCCAGCAGACATAAACGGCTACGGGGTGGGGGTGTAGCCGAGTTTGCCCCAGACGGCTCTCTGAACCCTGTGCAGGTCGGGATTGCCGGGTTGAGAAGGGTCGGAGCCGACGATTAACTTGCCATATTTTATGGTGCGAGGGTCCTTCCACTTCCAGTATTCGCTGTGGCCATCGGCAAAAGAGAAGTTGGTGCCATCGCCGTGCCGGACAGGTGGCGGGTCGTTGTTGCGGTTATTTTCTATGCCGGGTACAGTGACAACCGAGCCCCACCAGGATTCTTTATCGTAAGGGACAGACCAACTGGCGAGGGTTACCCAGCCCTCATCGAGGAAGACGATTCTCTCTCCTGGCCTTGCAATGTCCATTCTATTTTTGATTCTGGGGCCGCTGGGCCAGCCATTCATAGAATCGACGATGGAGTATGTTCGCATTTCTCCGCGCAGGCCGGTGGGACATTTGTAAAGTTTTGTGCTGTTGCAGTATCGAAATAAAGCGCCGGTTTTAATGGCAGTTATCTGGTCGGCTTCGGCGGTCTCGCTGGAGTAGCCGGCCCAGTGGACCCACCCATCCTCATCGTTGGGTATGGGGGATTCGCCCCCCTTGCCGGTGCAGCCATTGACGATTTTGTTATCGTTGTCATCGGCGTATAGAACCCAGGCGAGGCCCAGTTGCTTGACATTGCTAAGACAAACAGCACGCTTACCCTGCTCTCTAGCTTTGTTGAGCGAGGGCAGCAGTATGGCCATTAATATCGCAATAATGGCGATTACCACCAGGAGTTCTATAAGGGTGAATGCTTTCGGTTTAGGCATAGCGTTTTTCGGATTTCTTCATGAATCCGTCTTTGGCGGAGACTTCACGAGTATATGATACATTTTACGGGGCTGGAAGTCAAGGGAATTGCCTGCCCGCCATAGACATTGTTTAATGATTTCAAAGCGTGAGACGGTAGAACGGTGAAACGGTTAGACGGTTGGAAACAGGTGTTTTTGTTTTGACGTGAATGTGTGGTTCGGGTATTTTGTTTGGCCGAGACAAACCCCAGTGAAATTGGGGCTAAATATTATATTTATATACAAATTTGATTTGGAGATTTTGTTATGGGTAAGGGCAGCAAAAAAACTTCAAGACGCCAGTTTCTGCGTGGGGCGGCAAGTACGGCAGTAGCGTTTATGATTGTTCCGCGATATGTATTGGGCGCGGGTGTAACCCCGCCAAGCGAGAAGCTAAATATCGCAGGCATCGGTATCGGCGGGCAAGGCGGAGGCAATGTCGATGCGGTCAGCGGAGAAAATATCGTTGCACTGTGCGATGTGGATATGCGGCGTGGGGGTGGGTCGTTTGGAAAGTTCCCCAAGGCCAAACAGTATCGGGATTTCCGCAAGATGTTCGACGAGATGGATAAACAGATAGATGCGGTGGTGGTTTCCACGCCGGACCATACGCATGCGGCAGCGGTTATGGCTGCAATCAAAAGAGGAAAGCATGTGTATTGTGAAAAGCCGCTGGCCCATTCGATATATGAGATTCGGGCGCTTATGAAAGCGGCCCGCGAACATAAGGTCGTGACGCAGTTAGGCAATCAGGGACATTCTTTTGACGATATCCGCAGGTTCTGTGAGTGGATATGGGATGGGGCAATCGGGAACGTTTATGAGGTGCACGCGGCGTGTGATGCGAACCACAGCAAGATAGGGCAGTTGGCGCGACTCGGTGAAAAGCACGAGGTTCCGTCGGAGCTGGACTGGAACCTGTGGCTGGGTCCGGCCAAGTATCGGCCATACCATCCGATGTATCTGCCCGGTAGCTGGCGAGGATGGATGCCGTTCGGTTCCGGAACTATCGGCGACTGGGTATGTCATGTTGTTGACCCGGTGTTCTGGGCGCTGGATTTAGGATCTCCGACGAGCGTTCAGGCGGAGGCCGAGGGATACGACCCCAAAAGGCATGCGGACACATTTCCTGCGGGTACTATCGTAAAGTTTGAATTCCCGGCGCGCGGCAAACGTGGAACTGTTAAGCTGGTGTGGTTTGACGGCGAAAAGAAGATTCCGCGTCCGGAGGAGCTGGAAGCGGAACGGAAAGTGGTCAACACGGGTGCGATTGTAATCGGGGACAAGGGCAAGATTATGTACGGCTCACACGGGGCCGGCGGGGTAAGGATTATCCCTGAGATGAAAATGAAAGAATATAAGCTGCCTTCTCAAACTCTGCCGAGGGTGAAGGGACATCACTACGACTGGCTACAGGCGATAAAAAACGGCACGCAAGCGGGGTCGAATTTTGATTATGGCGGGCCATTGACGGAAATCGCGCAGTTGGGAATTATTGCGACAAAGATGTTGGGGCAGAAGCTGGAATGGGACAGCAAGAATATGCAATTTACCAACTGCGACGCAGCAAATCAGCTTATAAATCCGCCATATCGAGAAGGGTGGACATTGTAAGCGAAAGTGAGGATGGCTGACTGCCTGCTTGACAGGTTACGAGCCAAAAGTCCTTTTTTGACCTTTCAGCCTTATCAAAAACACGTGATTTCCACAGGATTTTGGCAAAAATGGCACTTTTGCCCATTTTTTTCTTGACAAATTTTTCCTATCGCATATACTTAAGTGAAGTTCAAGGAGGAGGGGCAAGGAAGTCATTTTGTTTCCTGCCATGCTTTCCTTCCATATAAAAATCGCTGTTTAGTGGTGCAGGGTGTGAAAGAACGGATTAACTTAAGGAGGAGTACCAATGGCAAAGCAGAAGGTAGGATTACATAAGCAGGTTCCAGAGATTTTCTATGGCGTGCCGATTCCAAAAAAAGCCGGTGCCGATAAGCTGGCTAAAATATCTCTATCAAACCGTCTGGACTTTCTCTGTCCGAAACGCCGTGAGTCCACGTTATCGGTGGACACAAAAATCTCCGCCGGCCATGTGTCTGCTACCCCGTCTCCAGCAGACACAGCTTAAACAATATAAGATTACCAGTGCGATAAAGACCTCTGAGCAAATCCGCCAGCAGCCACTGAGGACGTGCTCCAGTCCATGGGCGGGCAAAATGCTTGTCCTAATACTTGCCAAATTGTCAACTTACGGCAAATTCCGGAGGTTAAAAAGATGGTTGCAAATGAATAACAAGTTACGGATATGTTGTCAGCGGGCTGAGTTACAAGCTGTCTATTTTTGCTCAACTCGGGACAAAGTTATGCCGATTCAGAACTTAGAATTTGAAGAGCTATGGCAGCAAAGATAGGAGATTTGAAATGGGAATTCAACATTGGTCGGATAATATCATTATTGTGGACCTGCCGGAGGAGCCTGAAATGGCGGAGGAACTCGAAACACTTGTTGAGATGATTTCCGACCAAGACCACTGTAGCATGGTAATAGATTTTTCCAGCGTGGGTATTGTAACTTCTTCAAGCCTTTCGAAGCTGCTGCATCTGCACAAAAAGTTAGTTGGCTGCGGGCGCCGGCTTGTTTTTTGCGGTATTCCTGCCGCAACAAGGGGCGTCTTTACGGTAACCGGATTAGACCAGGTTTTTGAACTTGCCGACGACAAGTTCGCTGCCTTGGCGACTTTGGAGATGATTGGTTAGCAGGCAAAATACAGCCCCAGTCGCGATAAGCGACAAAGAGCCGTCTTTCTGACAGACGACCTCAAAGCTGGCTCATATCAATTTTGTCATTCCGTATTGTCGAGATTTTGTGTCCTGCTTGGCCGGCGGTCTATTCTGCGTCTGGCAGTTCGCTCAATGTCCAGTAAAGTACGACCGTCCTCATTGCCTCAACAAATTTCATATAATCGACGGGCTTAATGATATAACCAGCGACACCGAGCTTAAAGGTTTCGATGACATCTTGCTCTTCGGTCGAAGCAGTTAGAACCACGACAGGAATCTTTTTTAGCACTTCATCTGCTTTGACAATTCTTAAAAGATCTACGCCGTTTGTCTTTGGCATATTCAAATCCAGCAGGATAAGACACGGCTTTTTACTCGCCTCACTTTTTAGATACTCCAGAGCTTCTTCACCGCTGGCTGTGTGAACGAGTTCGTTTGTAACCTTGAGGTCATTAAGTGCACGCCTGACTATCATTGCATCTAAACGGTCATCTTCCACAAGCAATATTGGCTTCGAGTTCCGCATTTTTTACCCCCATTTCTTGTTTTGGTAACGTGAAAAAAAATGTGCTTCCTTCGCCCGATTTGGATTCTACCTAAACCCTACCCCATATAGTTTAACCTCTTCATCTTTTGTTACCTGTGCGGCCCGCAAGTAACTGCTTTGCCCGCTAAGGGTGGGACGGAGCCGTCACCATTGCAGCTTCCTGTTGCACGCCTGCCTTTGGCAGAGTGAAGCAGAAATTATTTCCTTGTCCATCTGCGCTTTTAGCCCATACGCGCCCCCCGTGCATTTCCACCAATTCCTTTGCTATCGGCAGGCCAAAGGCGAGGTCCTCCTGTTGACGGTGGAGGTGCTCTTTAACCCAGTGATAGCGATTGAAAATCTTGTGGATTTCGCCACTGTCGATGAGCGGCCCGTCATCCTGTATCTGCACCGTAAACTCGCTGCCGGTGTCCGTTACCTGCACAATGATGTGACCGTTTGCAGAAACAGACTTTATGGACCTGGTGATAAGACTCCTGAGCGCCTGTGTTATCCTGTCGTAGTCTGCATTGAGGATAAGCTCGTGTTCAGGCATAGAGCTTTTCAGCTCAAGATTTTTTTCGGCGGCAACAGGTGACAGGTCTTTAATAACCTGGGAGACAAGCGATTGAAGGCTGAATTCCGAGTGCTTTAAGTCCATTTTGCCTGCGTCGATTTTCGAGAGCTCAAGAAAGTCACTGATGACCCTTTTTGCTTTTTCGCTGTTCTCCTTATCCAGCAATGTCCCCATCGCTTCTGCCACCATAATAGCTACTTCGCTTTGCAACTGATTTCGTTTCTTCAATTTCAGATTCGCTGTTTTAAGCTCATCCTCTATAAGGATTTGTTCCGATATGTCACGGACTACGCCGACAACCGCCACCTCGTTCCCTTTTGGGTCCTTGATGATTGACCTCGAGAGAGAAACGGGGAATATGCTGTCATCTTTTCGTTTATGGTAAAACCCAACTTCCCAGGTATCTCCGACAGTTCGTGTCTGAAAAACGCTTCTGGTGTTGGTGTTTTGTTGCTTTCCTATCCAGAGGATATTACTGCCTTTTCCGATAATCTCTTCCTCCTTGTAGCTGTAAGTTTCACAGAATGCCTTATTTACGAAGATAATCCTGTCGTCCATATCGGTAATATAGACGCTATCATTGGTGCTCATAATGGCGCCCGACAGTAATCGCAATTTCTTTTCTGCGGCCTTGTGTCTGATGGCGTTTTCAACCGTTATCGGGAGCGCCTTAAAGTAGTTTTGTTCGAGGTCTTTTACCAGATAATCATAAGCGCCGGCCTTCCATGCTTTGACTACTGTCTCCTCATCGCCGACTCCGGTGACAAGTATGGTGGGCGTATCTTTCACCAGACTTAGAATATCGAACGCCGTGCCGTCTCCGAGTGAGTAGTCGGAAATCACAATATCAAACTGTTCAAAACCCAATACACTCTGGGCTTCTGAAACGGAACCAGCTATAACGCAATCGTATGAGAGAGCGTTGCTTTCCACAAACCGCTTAAAAGCCATTTGGTCCACTTCGTTATCTTCGATAAGCAGAATTTTGTATCTTGCACCTTCCATATTCTTACCCCCTATTTGGTAACTCGCTTAATGTCCAGTAAAGGTCAATCGTTCTGACGGTCTCCACAAACTTTTTATAATCGACGGCCTTGACCATATAACCCGCAGCACCCGGCTTAAAAGTTTCAGCTATGTCTTGCTCTTCGGTTGATGTTGTTAACACTACAACAGGAATCTTTTTCAGCGTCTCGTCCGCTTTTATGGTTTTCAGCAGTTCAATGCCGTTCATCTTCGGCATATTTAAATCCAGCAAGATAAGGCACGGCTTTTCACTGCTGTTGTTTCTCAAATACTGCAGGGCTTCCTCACCGTTGGTTACCTTTACCAGCGGGTTTGTAACCTTGAGGTCTTTGAGCACCCGTTTGACCGTCATTGCATCCACATGGTCGTCTTCAACAAGTAATATTGGCTTCGAGTTTCGCACATCCAACCCCTACTTCTTGCTTTGGTAGTGTAAAGAAGAATGTGCTTCCCTGCCCCACTTTTGACTGGACCCAGATTCTACCTCCATATAACTCTACGATTTTTTTTGCCACAGTAAGTCCCACGCCGGTGCTCTCAACATTGTCACGAGGCGCCAATGTCTGGAAAATTTGGAAAATCTTTTCAAAGTATTTTTCTTCGATTCCAAGCCCATTGTCAGAAACGCTAAACTTCCAGAAACCATCTTCCTCGACGCAGCCAATCCTTACCTGCCCCTGCGGTTTGTCCATATATTTGACGGCGTTGCTCAATAGATTCTGGAACACCTGCGATATTCGGGTCAGCTCACACTCAATCGTGGGAAGCTCGTTTTCGATTGTAATGATTATATTTTCCGGCGGAGCAATCATATCGATGACCTCCGCAACTACTTTATTGAGATTCAACACAGCACGGTTTTCTTTTACCCGTCCGACCCTTGAATATTCAAGCACACCGTCAATGAGTTTTTGCATTCGATCTGCCCTGCCCATCAGAAGCCTGATTTGTTCTTTACCCTGCTCATCGAGCTTGTCTGCGTAATCGGTTGATATCCATTCTGCCAGCGTCTTGACGCCGCGCAGCGGTGCCTTGAGGTCGTGTGACACGATATAGGCAAAGTCCTTTAATTCGCGATTGGTGCTTTCCACTTCTTTGAGAAGCTCCGCCTGTTTTTCCTCCGCCCGCTTACGCTCAGTGATATCTCGCGCAATCGCTATTATGTAATCTTCTTTCTCCTCCTTTACGAACTTGAGACTGGTCTCTGCGAAGAATCTCCTCCCATCTTTGCATTTATGCCGGCCTTGTATGGTGATGTCGCCTTTTAGTTTTAGCTCTTCTATCTGCTGTTGCCATGAGAAATCATCAGGAAACTCTTCGATGTCCTTTATGCTCATCTCGAGCAGTTCTTTTCTGCTGTATCCCAAGCTCTCGCAGGCTCTGTCATTTACATCTAAAAAACGACCCCATTTCGGCTCTAAAATGAAAATACAGTCGTTTGATTGGTCTATCAGAGTCCTGAATAATCGCAGCTTGTCTGTTGCCTGCTTTAATTCCGCAATTCTGCCAAGCCGCTCGGCAACTGCATCCAAGAGAGCACCTTCCTCTTTAAAGAACGGGCCTTCACCGCTTTCCCGGCCGTCCTCAAGACAGTAAACCTCGACGCTTCCGGCTTTCTCTCCACGGACACTGATGTCAGCGTGCTGACTTAGCTCGCTTTTCTGAAAGTTATCCGTTTTGTATTGTATCCCGTTAAATGTGATTCTTACGCAGGTTATATCAGGATACCGATATGTACTGCGAATCAGCCCTGTTGTTTCTTGAAAAATTTGGTCTAATGAAATTTGCGGCTGCACAGCGAGTTTAGACAACCCATAGAGACAGTCAAGCTGTTTTATGTGCTGCTGCAGTTTAACCTGGGCGAGCTTACGCTCAGCAACTTCCTGCTCTAACTTTGTATTGGAAGATGCCAATTCCGCTGTCCGCTCTCTTACCTTTATTTCCAGTTGCCCTTTTGCGTCAATTAATGCCGAATCTCGCTGCTGGATTTGCTCCAACATTCCGTTGAATGAATCGATAAGTAACCCCAGTTCATCGTTACTCTGTTTTATGGCTCGGATAGAATAGTCTTCTTTTTCCGAGATGACTTTTGCAACATCGGCCAGGTTCAGAATCGGGCTGGAAATAATCCTCTGAATCTTTGTTGACACCAGATAAGCCACCAGAGAGGCAAATAATAAAACGGCAATTATGATGAATGTGTTACGCTTGAGCATTGCATACATAAGATGTAAGTCCGACCGCAGACAAACAATTCCGGTTATTTCCCCATCGAGAATGATAGGCCTGAAAACGGTTAGATAGCCGTTACCGAAACTGAACCCGTTTTCCATAAACTTAGATGGATGAATTTTTATCTCAGCAAAATCGCGATAGTAAGTTGCAAAAAACTTACCATCTTTGTTATAAACACAGCCAAAGACAATAGAAGGTTCCACGTGAAGAGCACTTAGTGTTTTCTCCGCATCTTTTGCATCTTGAAAGGCCAGAGCCGCCTTGCAGTTTTCTGCTACCATTTCTGCCTGTGTTGCTAGATTCTGCACCATAGTGCGCCGAAGGCCGGTCCACTCCCATACAATAAATCCTGCCGCTACCGATAGCAGCGCAGCGACACAGGTCAGCATCGTAATTAATATCAGCTTGTGCTTTATCGATATGTTCTGCATAACGAGCATAATTGGCTCACTCGGTCTCCGATGTCCTTGCTTTATTTTTGTCTCACTTATTCTTGTTCTCTTCAGCGTCCTTTTCTTCAACTACTCTTTTTGCCAACCTCAAAAGCTGCGACCTGATTTGGAGTTTGGCCTGCCTGGCATTGGTGACATTAATTTCGAAGCGGACCTTTTGCTCCTCCATAATAAAATTGATAATCCCGCCCGACTCGAGAAAGCCCTGCGTATCAGCGACTGTGAGGATGCTGTGGTCTTTAACAGCGTCTATTATCTCCTTGAGCATTTCTTTCTCTGAAGAAGATATGAACAGCAGGTGACACTTCCTCAGTGCCTCCATCTCCCGGTCCAGCAAAGATTTATCTTTTTCGCCGGATTTCTTCAACTCTTCGAAAGTCTTGAATCGTTTTATAGTGACCTTTCTGCCCTTGTTCTCCTTATCTTTAACCGGAGCAAAGGCGTTTCCAAATGGGTCCTTGCCAATGATGCCTATGCTCACCGGCTCATTGCTGTCGGCAAGCTTTTCTTTAGGCCAGTCCACAAACTTCAGGAAGTTATATAAAAATGCTGCCTTTATCTGATATTCACGGTTGACTGTGGAATCATCCTGGGCCTTTACTACAATTGCCATCGAAAGCAAGGCCAGAGCTAAGAATATCAGGTTATAAGCTCTAATTTTCATTTCCCGGCACTTATTAAAAAGAATGTTTTCTTAATAAACACGATTTTGCTTCCACCTATGTTTAGAACTTTAATTGCATCCTGGCAAAGAACATCCGACCCGGCACGTCATGGGCAGTTAATTGACCTATCGCAAAATTGGGACCATTTGTTTTGTTTAATAAGTCACTTACGCCAATCATAAATTCGCCTTTGCCTTTGGCAAACTCTTTTGCCAGACCCAGGTCGAGGCGGTGCGATGAGCCAGCTTCTAAAAGGGTTGTGTCAAGGTCAAGCTTACGGGTTGTATCCATATACTTATAGTTTGCATTAAATGTCCATCCGTCCGACAAAAAAAGACGCCCGGTTAATCCGGCCTTGTGTTCAGCAGGAACATAGGCGCGAATGCCCTGCTGGGATGAATCCTCCTCGAAGGCATTATAGGCGTACCAGGCCGAGATTTTTCCCGGTTTGCCGCCGAGGGCCAATTCCACTTCAGCGCCCCAGGAGTCGGCTCCGTCAATATTTTCAGTCTTATGGTAAGGTAGTGGACCAACGTATGTCTTGGTATATCCGATGAGCTTTTCAAAACGCTGGTAATACGTATTCGCACATAGTGTCAGGTTTTTGGCAAGTTTGCCCGTATAGCCTGCTTCGAGAGAGTAGGTCTCCTCGTTTTCCAATTCATCAGCCGGTCTAACATTAAACGCATATAAACCACCACCTACCGGAACGCGACTGGTCCAAGTATTGCGAGGTGACGTGAAAGGGGTGCGAAAAGCCTTTGCGAAGCTGAAGCGAAGTATGTGGTCCTTTTGTTCATCCATTGCGTAAAGGGCAGTCAACCGAGCTGCCCAGTCAGTTTGTGTTTCCGAATACCAGTCTCCACGAATCTGTCCCTCAAGGGTAAGCCGGTCACTCAGCAACCAGCGGTCGATTAAGAACGCCCCTGCAAATTGTTCGCCGAATGGACTACCTGGGTATGTAAGCTGCTGAGGGTTCTCTATTTTGGTATTGGTATCAAGCTGTATAAACCGCAAATTTCCGCCTATCGTAACGTTGTGGGCATCTGCAGCCTTGAAATTTAATTGTCCCTCGATATCATTCTGCATCCAGTTCCATTTCATAAGGGTCGGTACCTTTGAACTGGCGAAATTACCGAACCACTGTAGATACCCGGTACTGCCATTCTCAAATTCGTGCTCCAACTTTGTATATGACCGGACCGTTTCGTACCAGCCGTTTCCCCCCGGATAATATCCGCCGAACTCCCAGTCACCTACTTGGGCGTGGGAATAACCGGTTCCAAATGATATCTTGGTCTGGTCGGAATAATCATAGAAGGCTTCGGTATCAAATCTCCAGTTACGCATAAAATCATTCGCCGTAAAACTGCTGAAACCCATTAGAGCATTCACTCCAGCGGTGGTATTGGATACATATCTGCCCGCGCCGGCATCGTCGGAATTTTTAAGGTCTTCATACCCTGCAGACACTCGCCATTTCCATTTGTCTTTTTTGTCCGCCCAGCGTAGATGTGAATAACTGTCACCAAATTCAGTCATTGTCGTTGAGCTGAAAACGCCGAGGACATCTTCCGGCTTTTTTGTTATTATGTTGATCACACCGTTAAAGGCGTTTGCGCCCCAGGCCGCTCCGCCGGGACCTCGCACAACTTCTATTCGTTCGATATCTTCCATAAGAATCGGCAGTGTGTAGTATTCTGAGCCTCCAAACAACGGGCTTTCGGCAGAACGTCCATTGATAAGTACCAACGTACGGTCTGAAATGAATTCGTGCAGTCCCCGTACCCCCACGGCATATCTGAAGCGGCTTATTCTTAGCATGTCGATACCGGGAGAAAATTGTAAGATTTCGGGAATATTGGTCAAGCCGCTGTAATGGATGTCCTCGTCGGTAATGACGCTCACGGGGACCGATAACTCGCCAATCTTGCGTGTCTGCCTGGATGCAGAAACCACTTCCACATCCATCAGTTCCTCGAGGGACATTTCAAAGAAATCTTTCTGCTTGTTAGGGTCCGGCTCCGCTGCGAATGATTGTATGGTGAAAGCGAGTACAAGAAGCAAAACCAGCGCAAGTCCGGATTTCTGTATTAAAAATATTTTTCGCTTATCCACGATATTACCCCCAATTAAACTGACACAGTTACGCTTCCTGGTCTGTTATCCGTAACCAAACGTCCGTATATACTCTCCGTTCCGTGAGCTGTCAGAATCAGCAATCCGTTTACCGCTCCTGCGGTCATTTGTCAGGATTCGATAGAGCTTCCGCAAAGTTCAGAACAAACCGGATGTTTGGAATCCCTTATCCACCCCCAATTCAAAAACCCCCGTAAAAAAATTGTCTTACGCCTCCGAGCACTCAATATTATCGTCAGACCAGGTGAGTCCTTTCAGAAAAAACGGCTTTTTCTGACAGCGCTCAGAATTTTTATCCATTTTAGGGATACGAAATCCTTACCTGTGTAAGTAACTCTATCCGATGCGGGATGTGGTTTTTGGATGAATATCGAACTGGCAGACTGTTTTGGTATTGACAAAGGGGTTGATTATTGCTATAATAAATTCAAATTGGTTTTCGTGCCAAGCAGCCGATAAAAAACAATTGTCCGATAACTGCAGCCCACTTATTGGGTTTCAAGAAGGGGAAAACGATGAAAAGCGTTTTTTTCTATAAGCTGATTTTGGCGGTTATTCTTTTTGTTTTGGTTTTCCTGCCCTTGGCTTGCGGCTCTAATGAGCAGTTAGGGGAGACCACTGCCGAAGGCAGTAGAAGACACCAGCGTGTTCTTCGCATCAATCAGTCAGAGCTGATGTCGGACATAGACAAGGCATTGCTGTTTGACCAGCCCAGCAAACTCACCGATAAGAGAATACCCTGAGAAAACTTCCCAAACGCGCCTGGCAGGACTCGAACCTGCAACCTCCGGTTCCGTAGACCGATGCTCTATCCAATTGAGCTACAGACGCAACGCGATACGAGCAAATAAACTACAAATCATCGAACACCGATGTCAAATTTCCCCTTATTTTACATCCATAAGGCCAATAATGCAAGAAAATTGGCTGTAACCTTCTATTTTGGCACCGACAAGAAAAAAACCTTTTACACATTGCGACTGATGGGTTACACATCGCAGAGGGCAACAGCCTGTTTGAGACCCTTCAGAGGGTCGCCGGTCGGAACAAACTCCTGGCCGACATAGCCAGTGTAACCTGTCCGCGAGATCTCTTCCATTATAGGTCTGTAGTTGATTTCCTGCTTGTCGTCAAGCTCACGACGGCCCGGATTGCCGGCAGTATGATAATGCCCAATGTAGTCTTTGTACTGGCGGATGCGAGCTATAATGTCACCGTCCATAATCTGCACATGGTAGATATCAAAAAGCAGCTTCATTCTCGGCGAGCCAACTCCCCTGACAATCTCCATACAGTAGTCGGTATGGTCGCCCTGGTAGCCAGGGTGGCCCTTCATTTCGACGTTCACACGGCTGTTTAGAATCTCAAGACACAGATTGACCTTCTTCTTTTCGGCGTAGCCGATTATCTGTTTGTAACCGTTGACGCAATTTTTGATTCCTGCATCGTCCGGAACGTCTTCACGGAAGCCGGTGAAGGTGATTACGCTGGGGAAGCCGTACTGCGAGCAGGCGTCAATCGAGTCGCGGAGTTTTCCCAGGCACATATCATGATACTTAGGGTTGTTCATTCCTTTATCAAAACCGTGGCTGCTAACAATAGCGCATACAAGGCCATACTTCCGGAGGATAGGCCAATGTTGCGGCTCAACCAGCTCCACGCTCTTGCAGCCAAGCTCTTTGGCAATCCGGCAGGTTTGCTCAATATCCCAATACTTCTCGAAACACCAGTAAGCGATAGACTGGTTGATTCGGCCTTTAGCAGCTACTCGTTCAATACGTTTGTTGACGGCCACACAGGAATTAAGGGTTAGAGCTGCGGTACCGCCGACACCGGCACTGACGGCCATTCGAAGCATGTTGCGGCGACTGATGTGGTTATAGACATCATTATTTTGTTGATTGTTTTTGCTCATTTTTACCTCCCACGTGCTGAGAGAACAAGCTATTTGATTTTATAGCTGACCGATAGGCCATCCTTTTTCTCCATTGAGGCCCGGATAATAACCGTATCGTAGTTGGGGTTTTCCTGTACGTAATCCAGAAAATCCTTCATCTCATTGGCGGAGCGGATGACATTGTCAGCGACGATGACGGCGCCGGCTTTTAGCTTCGGCTCGAGCAGTTTGAGATATTTAAGATAATCCTCCTTTCGCGCATCGAGAAAAGCAAAGTCAAACTCACCCTCCAGTTGCGCCAGTGTCTTGAGGGCATCTCCTTCTATGGAGGTAACCGTGTTCTCCAGGCCGACCTTCTGCAGATTCTCCCGGCATTCTTTCACCATCCGCGGGTCGATTTCCAATGTATAAAGGTGGCCTCCGGTCCTCTCGAAACCTATTCCCATATTGATGGCTCCGAAGCCGTTGGCCGACCCAACTTCGACGCCGCGCTTGGCCCTGGTACTTTCCACGAGGATTCGCAGCATCATGGCGTCGCCGATTGTTGTGTTCAGCGATAGGCGCTGGAAGTTCTTGACAAACTGTCGGCGGAACTCATTGCTCATCTTGTTTTGCTCACCGGAATAAACCAGAATCACATTAAAACCAACTAAAGTGACACATAAAACCAGAATCAATACTCTATACCGCTTCATAATGACCTCCTTAAATATAAGGGAAACAAAAAAACACCACTTCAACTCTACATCTCAATCTGAATTGGGTATATCATAATTCTTTTGCAACACTTCTAAAACCATCAAGCACCTTAAAATACCAAAAACATCCTTAAACTGCAACTGTCCAGGCGTAACTTTTGCGGGTCTGGCAGCAATAGCCGCTTAAAATCAGGTCGTAGAGCTTGCCATATAACAATAATAGGCATACATCGGCAAGTCTATTTCCATTTGCATCTGCGATGGGCCAGGCGGTGAGCACCGTGGCAATCGGTACAATACTTTTTCTTGTCGATATTGTCCCTCGGATGACAGCCCATACAGAACGAATTGACCTTTTCCGGAGGATACATAATACCGGGTGGTGTGCCAGTGCCGCCTGAAGCCCAGGATTCATCGGCAATGTGGGCATCACAATCGCCGTGACAATCCGCGCAGCCGATGTTGGCCTTCGCATGGGTAACGGCGATATCCTCTTGCATATAGTTCAGGTGGCAAATGTGGCAGCGACTATTATCAGCTACAGGCTTGTCCGGCAAGTTGACATCTGAGTTATCATCAAGCAGCAACGGTGGCCTATAAACTGCTGTGGGTTCCTGGCTTGTTTTGGGTTGCGGGCTTGTCTCCGGCTTTTGCTTGACCTTTGTTTGCTCACACGCCGTTCCGGCAATGAGCACTGCCACAAAAATAAGCATCGAGAAACAGTATTTCATATCTTTTACTATAGTAGCAGGTTAAGTGGCGAGGTAGGCACCATTGTTTCCCTTATGGCGAATACTTAATTGGCTGAAGGCATCCGATTAGACGTATTCCCAATCCTTGAGCCATTGATAGTGGGATGGCAGTTTAGCCCACATCTCGCTTGTGGCGTTTTTCAACTCGGCTTTCTCTTTGAGGTCGAGTTCCTGGCGTTCCATCACAGCCTTGGCCACGTTATCGACCTCGCCAGTGCTGTTCATGCCAGGGATTGGTAATACAGTGTTGCTGTGCAGGATGTACCGGATGGCCAGACGGGCCCGGCGGTCGTCTTCCTCCTGCTCGCCCTTAAATAGCGACGCGGCAGCAAAAGGCTTAATGCCGAAAGCACCAACGTCGCATTTCTTAAGGGCCTCGAACAGACTATCTTTTGGTGCGGCCTTGCTCATGGTCGTGAAAGGAAAGAGGATGACCTCAATCTGGGGAAAGTACTCAATCATAAACTTGAACCACCTGCGGTCGTGCGAAGAGATGCCGACGAATCGGGCCTTGCCTTGCTTTTTAGCCGTTTCGAGCGCCTCCACCACCTCGCAAGATGTGTCGAAAGTGTGTCTGCCCCCCGGCTCGTAAACTGTGATACGCCACAAATCGGTGTACTCCAGTTTTGCCCTACGCAGAGATTCATCCAATACCCCAATCAGCTTCCTGGCGGTGCGGTAATCCGGGTTGCGCGGCTCCTGACCGGTTTCGGAAATGCCGAGATATACCTTGTCACGGCGTGCGCCAAGGGCCTTGATATCCCTGAGCAGCTCACCGCTGCCGGTGCTATCGATATAATTGATGCCGATATCGAGGCAGCGGCTGACGACTTCGTATCGCTCCTTGTCATTGCTGGTGGAATGGCCGCCCAGGCCGACGGCAGAGACCATCAGATTGGTCTTGCCCAGCCGGCGGTACTCCATATTGGGGTTGTAATTAAGTATCCTGGATGTATCGAGCGTCTCACCACTTGCGGTATGGAGACCCACGGCCACACTCGCTACTGCCATTGCACTATCGCGCATAAACTTGCGCCGCGTCACTTGTTTACTGTCCATCGCTCATCTCCTTTCGTAATCGTTCAGGGCTTATGTAATGGGCGGTCACTTTCCAGTTTGAACAAAGCCTTTACCTCGTCCTCAGACAAAGCACGGTCATAGATACGAACATCGTCAACGAGACCCTTGAATTGCCTGCCTATCCTGACATCCAGGTTGTTGCCGGTATCAATTGGCCAAAGGTCTAAAAGGCCGATGTCATGGATTTCCGCCAGGGTACCATCCTTATAAAGCTCGACATCATCGTGGAGGTTTGGCAGTTCAGCCTCTTCGACCACCGCGGCTATGTGATGCCACTTATCGTCGTGTATAGCATCGTTGATGTAAAGATACCCGCCTTTGGGCGTGACGCCGATGCGCTCTCTGATGAAGCCGAATATCCACATCCTGCCGTACTCGTCTGAACCCCAGGATATTATTTCCCCTCTTGCGTTAGTCGTCTTGACCCAGGCCATCACGGTGCGGGGTCGCGTGCCCGTAACGCCCTTGTATTTTGCTATCTCGACGTAATCATCATTGCCGTCGAGCTTCAGCGCCTTGCCTATCCGACCCGAAACCGAATCCTTGTCAAAAGATAAACCGCCTTTGAGCGTACCATTATGGCGATGCCGGGAAGAATCCCCGGCGGTTGTACCCGGGACTTCGTCAAACTTCCACCAGCCGACAAGATTAGGGTCTGTATCAAGAGTTATCGGCTTGTCCTTGTCTTGCGTAATGAGATTTGTCACTGTCAGCACAGGGGTGCCGCTGACCAGCCCTAAAAACACAATAGAGCATAAATAAAACAGATTTCTACGCATAATACTTTCCCCAAACTCGTATTTTTCATCCGGTCTATTCATCCGTGCCGCCGAGACTTATTATTAGTATATCAAATCTACCTCAGAAATCTAATTGCCGCAACATTTTTTTGTCTGACCCGTCTTCGCCGGGCTCTTCTTGCAAATCAGGCTCGCAGGACAGTCCGGGAGAGGGAAACCATGCAGTTCTTAACGCCCGACCTATCCTGGGGTGATGTTGAGAAACATACGCTCTTCTATGAGGTTTTGCCGGGGTGATGGGGGAAGAATAGATTTAAGAAAAAGCCCCTGACCGGCAAGAACGAGGTTATTCCTTTATTCCATTTTCTTTTTGGTGTGTTTGAAATACTCGTCTTCTGCCTGACAGGGGCAAGATTAAATTGTGGCTCTTTCTTTTCTTCTTAGCTGTCCTTGACATTGCCCGCATTACGATCCGACTTGTCTGTGAAAGCCCACAGCCGGACAACGCAAGGTTGAGCTAATATGGCCGCACAGGTCATTTCCCAGAGCCACTCTTAAGATATACACATAGCACATCGGCAGATTTCTTTCTTAATCTTGAACCTTTTTGGATGCCCGCAAGTGCAGCAGTATAGCGCCGTTTAACGCAGGCAAAATGCCAAAAATCTAAGAGTTTCTCACTCTTTCTTCACTGCCCCCAAACTCCAGATTAACAGTTTTTCTCTTTTCTCCCACACTCAATAACTTCCCCCCTTTAACCCCGATAACAAAAAACACTGCTACTGGAAAATTTTTCTTGAGGAGATTAAAAATTCGAAAGTTTTTCCGTTTTTTTCAATACAACAGAAACTGTTCGGCTGAGCGATTCGACGAGATGACGATTTCAAAGTCCGACTCACGCCTACTGTTTCTTTCCCCCAATGGAAATCAGGTGCGAATAGGTACGCAGATACATCTTTCCATCCGCGACTGCGGGGGTAGCCTGGCTCTTCTCACCCAAAGGGTTAACCGCAATCAACTGGTAAATTGGTGCTGCCTTGAGCACTACTATCTCTCCATCCGTTGTGATGCAGTACACATTGCCATCTACCCACACCGGCGAGCCATAGAATCTGCCGGCGGGTTTTTCTCGCCACAGTTGTTCGCCTGTCGCGCTGCGAAGACAAGAAACATATCCGGTATCGTGAAACGTAAACAGCAAGTCCCCCACAGCCAGGGAAGTAGGAACATACGGCACAGAAGTACTGTCAATCTTATATACCTCTGTGGGTTCAGCGGCTTTATCACCTGTGTCAGGCCGGATTGCTATCAGGCGTTTGCCGATGGAGGCATCGCCGCAGGTACCTATCAATAGTCCCCCTGCGATGACAGGTGAACTGACCACACGGCTTATGAATGCTGACTTTACTTCCCATACGACCGTTCCCGTGTGCGGTTCGACGCCGGTCATACCATGAGCGAGACTGGTGAAGACCAACTGTGGTGTCCCTCTGCCGGGCAGGTAAATGCAGGGTGTCGAGTAAGAGGTTTTGGGACTGGTTTGGCGCTGCAGCTCCCAGCGTGTTTGGCCGGTTTTACAGTCCACCGCAATCCAGGCGCTCTGTGGTCCCTTCTCGCTACCCTCCTGTTCGTGTTCGTGGGTAAAGACCACAATGTCGTCTAAGACGATTGGAGAGCCGCCCGCTCCATGCTGACAATGCACACCGTCAAAAGTGCGCTTCCAGACCTCTGTGCCGTTGTGGTCCAGCGCTATCAGGAGTGTCTCTTTTGGAGTAGGCCAAAGCGAGTAGATGCAGTTGGCATCTATGGCTGGTGTAGTGGTGGCGTAGCTATTAAGACTGTTCATACGGTAGGGAGTTAAAACGTATTCTTTTTGCCATAGAATCCTGCCATCCGAGGTATGCAGGGCCAAAAGGAAGCCGCGATTGGCACTCTGGTCACAAACGGTTATGAAGACCTTATCTGACCATACTACAGGAGAAGAATGACCACCTCCCGGCAACGTGACCTTCCAGTTGTAATCGTTCTCTGTCCATTTGATGGGGATGGTTTTGGCGTCACTGATTCCCTGTCCATTTGGGCCGCGGAATCGCGTCCACTCGTTTGCTTGTGCCGATGACGCCAATAAAACCGCACAGACAACCAAAGCGCCTGCCGGCATTTGTCCACCCCGTATCACCAGGCAACTTAGTTTTCTCATCTGGCAGCTCCCATTTAATCCATCCGGTTCATTACTAAACTAAGTCTGTCAGTTCTGCTGAATTACCAAATTTGCTCGAAAAATGCAATCTTCAAAACAGCAAAGTTAGGCTTCCGGCAAAATAACCTAAGTTGGAAAATTCCCGAAATTTCCTTGATATTTTTTTGCTAATTATGTAAAATTATACCGGTTTCAGGAGAGCCCTATTTCGTACCCTGTTGGACTTTTCATCAAAAAAGACGGGTTTTCTTGAGTCCAAACCTTGTAAAAGGAGGATGAAAATGCTCAGACCGGTGAGAGTTGGGGTGATTGCCATAGCAGTGACAGTGTTTTTCGCCGGTTCTGCAGCAGCCGACTGCCCGGCAGGAGACCTGAACTGGGACTGCAAAGTTAACTGGACAGACCTGCAGATTCTTACAAGCCGATGGCTGGACCATAATTGCGCAGCCCCCGGCTGCGAAGCCGACACAGACGGCATTCCAGGGGTCAATATGTTTGACTTTGGCCTGTTGGCTGAGAAGTGGCTCCAAGACCGCGGGCCAATTGTGCATATAAAGTGGTTGGGCCACGCAAGCTTCAAAATCTGGGATGCAAACACCATTATATACATAGACCCACGAAATTTGGCGGAGTCGGCCCATGATGCCACGCTGGTGCTGGTCAGTCATATCCACGGCGACCATTACTCACCCACAGATATCACCAAGATATGGGGGCCGCAAACAAAACTTATCGCTCCCACAGACGTTATTGCTAAAGAACCCCAGGAACGTAAAGACCGGGCAATCCTGTTACTTCCCGGCCAAACAATCCAGGTAGGGGGCGTCCGCATAACAGGCGTGGCTGCATATAATACAAATCATCCGAAGACAAATAACTGGCTGGGATTTATAATACAGATTGGCTCGATGCGGATTTATGATGCGGGCGATACCGGCCTGACGGACGAAATGAAAGCCCTTAGAAACATTGAGGTGGTGATTCTTCCTGTGGACGGTGTATATACAATGACCGCCGAACAAGCTGCACAGGCAACCACACATATACAACCAAAACTTGCCATACCGGACCACTGGGGTGACATTGTAGGCACGCGAGCCGATGCCGAAAGGTTCGCTTTGCTGGCACAGTGCGACGTAAAGATTATGGCAGTCGGCGAGACTATAAGCTCCGCTGGCTGGCTAAAAGATTTCCCTCTGATAGCGTACTGGAAGATGGACGAGACAGGAGGCGATATCGCCTACGACATCGCAGGCGGCAACAGGAGCACGCTCAGTGGTAATCCGCTTTGGCAGCCCACCGGTGGCGCAATAAATGGTGCGCTCCAGCTTGATGGAACAGATGATTATGTCAGCACGCCTTTTGTTCTGAATCCTGCAACCGGTGCGTTCAGCGTCTTCGCCTGGACCAAGGGAGGAGCGGCAGGCCAGGTAATCATATCTCAGACCAATGGCACAATATGGCTTGGTCTTGGTGTGGATAGCTCGGCCGGGAATCTCTTAACCAGGTTAAAAGACGCCACTCCTTGGACTCCTGCACTTGTATCGGATTTTGTGATTACCGATGGCTACTGGCATCAGGTTGGTGTTGTGTGGGATGGGGCACGAAGACATCTTTATGCAGATGGCGAGGAGGTTGCTGCGGATAGCAGCAATCTTGGTAAATTGGTCTCATACAATGGCGGCCTGTACATTGGCGCCGGACCAGGCCTTGCTGCGACAAGTTTCTGGTCCGGCCTGATTGACGATGTTCGCATCTACGACCAGGCAGTAACCCCATAAAGAATAAACTAAAAAATCAAAACGAAAAATTCAAAACCAGTGTCGATTAGTGGTGTATATGGGAAATGTAAGCAAAGTATATGTTGCTGTTGTCTTGTTCTGTTTAACCCTATCGGTCGGGTTGTGTGAGGCGGGTCATTTTGCACTGGCGTTTCAGCGGAAATTACCGGCGTGGGAAAATAGCGCGGGAACCGGTTGTCTTGGTGGTCGGGCTGCGAGGGTATGGATTTGGGATGAGCAAGGTAAGCCCGTAGCCAATATTGAACTGAAGACGACGTGGAATGTTTTGATGGGTGCAACCGACACGGATGGACGTTGTCAAATAAGCTACAATACCGGCATAGGTTTTGATTTAGTCTGTAAAGACACGAAAGGTTCGACCAGCGATGTGGCGAGACTGATGACCTCGGAACTTGAGCCGTGCCGAAACTTTCACTCTTATGAAGTTGGCTTTCTCTTTAAATCAAGCATTTCCAACCCCGGGATTTTTGATACCGACATATATGGAACCTGGCCACAAATGAATGGGTATTGCGATGATGCACCCTATACAAAGAGTCTGGCTTATAACGGGGTTGATTGGACGGATTACTGGTCGGACCAATCGTATTGGGGCAACTGGCAAAACCCGCCCTCATATTTCGGTCAGACCTTCGTGGCTACCGGCAACCGGGTGACAGCCGCTCGCGTCCAGGGAACGATAGGCGGTAATGATTTGCTTGATTGGAAGATGCGTATCGTGACGTTTCCCGGGTTACAGCCAGTTGGGCCCACTATTTCGGTTCCGGTGCGTTTTCCATTTGGCTGGGAGGCCTTTTGGGGCGTAAATGATTGTCCTGTCGTGCCGGGATGGACATATATGCTACAAATTTGGCGAGACAGCGGGATGAATATCTGGCATGTCACCAAGAATGTGTATCCTTCCGGCCAATACTATGAAGGCACGAAGGCATATCCGGAGTTTGACTTAAACGGACATATTTGCTGTATGTATTACAGTTTTCGGCAATCTGTTGATTTTAACGGGGATGGAAAGGTGGACCTGGCGGATTTTTCGAAACTTGCCCGGTACTGGCGCCAGGATGAATCATCGGTTGATATTGCTCCACCGCCTTCCGGCGATAATATCGTGGATTTTAAGGACCTCGCTGTTTTAGCTGAAAATTGGCTGACATTCCCCGGAATTGTGGCGTACTGGATGCTGAATGAGACAGAGGGCAGTATCGCCCATGACCTCGAAGGCGGCAACAACGGCACACTCTACGGAGACCCGCTCTGGCAACCTGATGGCGGTAAGGTAAATGGTGCATTGCAATTGGATGGCGTAAATGATTATGTTGCGACGCCCTTTGTGTTGGACCCGGCCAGTGGGCCATTTACTGCGTTTGCCTGGGTCAAAGGAGGCGCTGCGGGACAAGTAGTTATATCTCAAATTACGAGTTTCATTTCGCTTGGTGGGAAGGATTGGCTTTGCGCAGACCCGCTACAGGGCAGGCTTATGACTGCTTTGACCGATGGCAGCGTGTTTACTTCTACGCTGGTATCTGAATTCATAATAACCGATGGCGACTGGCATCGTATCGGCGTTGTGTGGGATGGCTCTCGCAGGCATCTTTATGCAGATGATGGTGAGGTTGCTAAAGATACCGGCACTATTGCTAATCTGGTCTCTTCAGAAAGAGGTCTCTATTTCGGTGCCAGCCGAAACCTTAGTGCAGGTAGTTTCTGGTCCGGCCTGATTGACGATGTTCGCATCTACGACCGGGCGGTGACACCTTAGAATGCCTGATAGTGGGGCGGATGCTCGCCGGGATACCGACGGGCTGCAATATCTGAGCAAAGGGCTGTGAGCATACGCTTGCAGCCTTTTTTGTTTAGCGGATACTCCAGAAATAGTTTCACTTTTGAGAGCGATTTGCTATTTTAGTGACGTTAGAAAGTGATAGGTATTTTAAGGTTACGTGAACAGGATAAACACATGAGAAAGCTATTATTGATTTTGGTGATTGTGGTTGCAGGATGTGATTTATTTCCCGGCGACGAACCATCGGTGCAAAGGGAAGCAACAGTGACGCGGGCAAAGACAACGGTGAGCGATTATGAAAACTGGCCCATTTTGAAACGCTATGATAAAGACCATCTCGGTCGGATTGCGCTTCCGTTAGGCGGGATTGGCACGGGAACGGTGTCACTGGGCGGGCGGGGTGACCTGCGGGACTGGGAGATAATGAACCGTCCGGCCAAGGGCTTTGTGCCGCGCAGAGGCCGGCTGGGACCCTTCTTTGCCGTTTATCTGAAGACCGCTGACGGACGGAAGGTTGCCCGGGCAATCGAAGGTCCCCTTGAGTTGTCGGATTACGAGGGTGCCGATGGCAGTACGATTCCCAACCATGGGCTACCGCGATTTCGCAACTGCTGGTTCGCTGCCGCATACCCGTTGGGACAGGTGATGCTCTCCGACCCGGATGTGCCGGTAGAGGTGCGCGTAAAAGCATTCAATCCTCTGACTCCTGCCGACGCCGAAACCAGCGGCATACCTGTAGCTATCTTGCGGTATGTGCTTTCCAATAAAACCGGTAAGCCGATAACTGCCTCGGTCTGTGGAACTATGCCTAACTTCATCGGGACAGATGGTGCCGGCGGCAGCACAAAGGCCAACCGTAACGAATTCCGCAAAGGCCAAAATGTCCAGGGGATATTTATGCGTTCCGAAGGGGTCGCACCAAAGGCGGAGCAGTGGGGTACCATTGCGCTAACTACCAACGCCGGGGCACCTGTTACATATCGCACGGCCTGGACGCCGGATGCGTGGGGCAGCTCGCCTCTTGACTTCTGGGACGACTTTAGTGACGATGGCAAACTGGCGGAGCGCGCAGCCGGCGGAGAGAATATGCCTATGGCCTCGCTGGCTGTCGAGACGGAGCTGCCACCGTATGGCACGAAAGAAGTTACATTTTTACTGACGTGGCATTTCCCGAATCGTTATACGTGGACACCAAAAGGCAACGAGCAGGACCGAATCGGTAACTACTATGCCACAAAATATGCTGACGCCTGGGATGTAGCCGAGAAGGTAAGCCCAAACCTTGCAAAGCTTGAGCAGGTGACGGTTTGTTTTGTGCGGACGTTCTGTGACAGCGACCTGCCAGAAGCAGTCAAAGAGGCCGCACTATTTAACATCAGCACCCTTCGGACTCAAACCTGCTTCCGCACAGAGGACGGACGCTTTTATGGTTTTGAAGGGTGCTCCGACCACTCCGGCTGTTGTCATGGTTCGTGCACGCACGTCTGGAACTATGAGCAGGCGACGGCTTTTCTTTTCGGCGAGCTGGCTAAGTCGATGCGTCAGGTAGAATTCGGCATCGCTACGGACGACAAAGGCCTGATGAGCTTCCGCGTCAACCTGCCGCTCGAAAATGCGCGGGCCTTCGGCAGGGCCGCAGCCGATGGGCAAATGGGGTGCATAATGAAGATGTACCGTGACTGGCGGCTCTGTGGCGATGATGAAATGCTAAAGGCCCTCTGGCCGAATGTCAAAAAGACTCTGGAGTTCTGCTGGATTGAAGGCGGCTGGGACGCTGACCGTGACGGAGTGATGGAAGGATGTCAGCATAACACGATGGACGTGGAGTACTACGGGCCTAATCCACAGATGGGCGTATGGTATTTGGGGGCGCTGCGGGCCGGCGAGGAAATGGCTCGCTATCTGGGCGATGACCGGTTTGCCGGGACGTGCCGGGACCTGTTTGAGCGGGGAAGAAAATGGATAGATGAAAACCTTTTCAACGGGGAATATTACGAGCACAAGATTCGGCCGCCAAAGGACGCTCCGATTGCGCCGGGGCTGCTGGTCGGAATGGGCGCAAAGGACCTCAGTTCGCCTGACTACCAGCTTGGGGCGGGTTGTCTTGTTGACCAGCTTGTCGGTCAATATATGGCTCACGTATGCGACCTCGGGTATTTGATTGAACCGGCAAACGTTCGCAAAACGCTAAACAGCATTATGAAATACAACCTCAGGGAGGGTCTGTACGGGCACTTTAACTGTATGCGCAGTTATGTTCTGGGCGATGAGTCGGCCCTATTGATGGCCAGCTATCCAAAGGACCGACCGGCTAATCCCTTCCCATACTTTACGGAGGTCATGACGGGTTTCGAGTATGCCGCCGCTGTGGGTATGCTGTACGAGGGACAGACGGACAATGGGCTAAAGTGTATTAAAAACATCCGCGACCGATACGACGGGCGCAAACGTAATCCATTTGACGAGGCAGAGTGCGGCCATCACTATGCCCGCGCTATGGCCAGTTGGGCGGCTGTGCCGGCGCTTACAGGGTTTAATTACTCAGGCGTGGAAAAAACGATGACGTTCGCTGCGAAGGACGGCAGGTTCTTCTGGTCAAACGGATATGCGTGGGGAAGTTGCTGCCTTAAGATATCAAAGAAAGAGGCCAAAGTAGAGTTGTCGGTTTTGCACGGCGAATTAACTTTATCAAAATTCATTTTGCGGGGTTTTGGTGAAAAGCAATGTGACCCGAGGATACAAATAAAAACAGGAGATACGACTATGTTTACAGTCGGTCGCAGCAGCGGCATCTGAACTTTCAAAGGCTCATTTAGCGGGTTGCGTCTGCCCGCCGAAGGCGGGTTTGATCAAGGCGGCCTTCGGCCGCTTTTCCCATAGCTTTTCAAGCAGTTCGAACATTTGGGGGTCATGCTGCTTTAACTCGGCCCGGACGAAGGGGAAAAAATCGTTAGTGCCAAAGTATGCCTCGGTCATCTCTGCGAAATATTCCTGGTCGTTTGCCAGAGCGTAGTGGCGCTCTATCTTGCCGTTTATATGCAGAACTTTTTCATAGGTTTTGGAGGCCTTTGCTCGCTCGTAGGCCGCCTTGATTTCAGGATGGTCGTGCCCCAAAACCTTGTGGTGGTAAGCATGGGACAGCTCGTGGAGGACCATCCACGGCTGGTCATTTGTCCAGGTCAGAAAGTTATTTGCATTGGCGATTTCGACTGCTCCGGCCTTTTCCGGATTCATATCGTGCTCGCACAGCCAGTCGGCTGATATGTGGTAACACATACAGGGGTGTCTGGGATGGGCCCGCTCAATCCAGATGGGGATTTCCTGCAGCCGGGCCAGGGCCTTTGACGGCACGGCACGGGTTATCTGATATAACTGATTCTTTAGATGTCGGAGGACCTTGTTGGCCAATTCTGCATCCTCCTGCAAAAACTGTCGGTTAACGCGAAGCGTCCAGCCCTGCGACCGGCGCGTTTCGTAATTTTCGGTCGGTTCATACGCACCTGTTTTGACCGGCAGTGCCAGCACCAACAAAGTCATTACCAGGGCGGCTTGTATTTCGTATCTCGTATCTCGCATCTCGTATCCCATATCACAAACCACAATCATACTGACCCGCCGGAAGGAGGCGGCCTTCGGCCGCTTTGCTCTTGCCGAAGACAGGCGAAGACAAACTAAAGACTCAACACCAAAAACTCAAATCTGTGTGCTACTGTTCGCTACTTTCTGGTTTGGCTGTCTTTACGACAAACCAATATACTATTGCCCCTAAGAAATAGAACCAAAGGGACAGCACAATCGCTCCCGTCCAAATCAGCCTATCGTGCCTGGCATCCTTTGTAAGGGGTCGGTAAAACTTCGATGGCGGCCGTTTCAAACAGTCAATCAGCATAACCACGGAAAAAATCACTCCTGCGATTGCCAACAGCACCGCAAGGACGTGACAGCCTACAATCGGCCCCATAGGCCACAACGGCAACCTGCAGACTATTCCAGTAACCATAATAGAAACCTCCAAAAATGTATATAATCCCGGCTTATTCAATCCGCCATATCCGCCTTCAGCGGAGCGGACTGACCCATTTTATCCATTAACAAAAGTGGCTGAAAGAATTTTTCCAGACATAATTCTACTCTTTCCAGTCTTTTCTATGAGAGTACAGTTTTTGCTACTGATTTGGCGGTTTTTCGACCTACCGAACACCGGAGAAAATCAGATAAATGAAAAAAGTCCGAAAATTCCGTAGTTTTCACTATTGACTTACTGGCCGAAGGTTGTGTAAAATACAGGTTCATATCCTAGCAACTATTTTGACGTGCGAAATTCGCAAGACTCTGTATGCTGCGACTATTTAACACAATGCTTTCCAGGAGGAAAGGGTCAGGAAACACCACCGCAAGAACGTCTGTGCAATCAATTGCATTTATTATTATAGAAATCGCTCTTATCTGAGCGGGAATGGAGCATAAATTATGTCAAGTGCACATTACTGGAAGAAAATTTTGGCGATTATGTTGGTAGGGATGGTCTGCTGGACAGGTCTTGTCCAGGCTGCGCCCAAGAATGTTATTATTTTCATTGGCGATGGCATGGGCCCTCAGCAGGTCAAAGCCGGCGGAATCTACGTCTATGGGGCAGCCGGCGCGCTATCGTTTGAGTCTTTTCCTTACCAGGGGGAACTTACGACGTATCAATACGGCGGCGGCATAACCGATTCGGCAGCCGCCGGCACAGCGCTTGCCACCGGCTACAAGGTCAATGGCGGAGTCATCAGCATGGCCTATCCGGGCTATCCCCCCGATTACCCGGAAGGCAGCGAGCTGCTGACGTTGCTGGAATATTGCAAGGCACTCGGTAAGAGCACGGGACTGGTAAGCACCGCATATTTGACCGACGCCACTCCTGCTGGCTTCGGCGCCCACGAACCATCCCGCAGCAATTACTCCCAGATCGCCGGTGATTACCTGAATCAAACCCAGCCGAATGTGCTGTTCGGCGGAGGTGCAAACGGTTTAACACCGGAAGCGGCTGTGGAAAAAGGTTACACGGTTGTGCTGAACCGCACGGAGATGCTGGGTCTGGATACGGAAACTGTGACTAAGGTCTCAGGGCAGTTCGGCAGCACCCACATGCCTTATGAATATGACGGTCTGGGAAGTTTGCCTCATTTGTCTGAAATGACCGCTACGGCCCTGAGTATATTGGACAATGACACTGATGGTTTTTTCCTGATGGTTGAAGGAGGAAATATCGACCACGCCTGTCATAGTAATGACCTTGCGCGTACTATTCCTGAGGTGAATGAGTTTGCTAACGCTGTGCAGGTGGCACTCAACTGGGCCGCAGGCTGCAGTGACACACTCATCATCGTGACCGCCGACCACGAAACCGGCGGACTGACAGTTTTATCCAACAATGGAATAGGTAATTACCCCGATATTTCCTGGAGCGGCACGGGCCACACGGCTACTAATGTCCCCGCTTATGCCTGGGGCGTCAATGCCGGCTTTGTTGCCGGTGTAATGGACAACACCAACATATTTGGGATAGTTACTGCCGACACCGTTATACTGAATTCTCCTTCTAATGAAACCGTTCTCAAAGACACACAGGTATCATTTACCTGCTCAGCGACTTCCGACCATCAACTCATCGATGCAACTCTATATCTCGGCCAGGCCTCAGGGACATCGAACACAGTTACATTCAGTGGCCCTGCCGACACCGACGACGCCCAGATTTCTGCGGACAGCCCGAACACCAACTACGGTGCCGTTAATCCTATTAACGTCGATGGCGCCACCCCGCACGCGCACGCAGTTATAAAGTTTCCCAACATATTTGGAAGTGGGCCAAGCCAGGTTCCTTCAGGCGCAGTTATCACGTCAGCCACCTTGAAGGTTAATTGCACCGGTACAGGTAATACTTTGAAGCTCTACCGGCTGACCGAGGATTGGGTTGAGGGTGAAGTGACATGGAACAATCGAAAGTCCGGCACAGCGTGGACGGGTGCTGGAGCCCAGGATGAGTCAAATGCAGGTATCTCAATTAATGGAGACTGCACCGCACTCGGCTGGCGAACAATTGACATCACCCAGTTTGTCCAGGAATGGAGCAATGGTGCTCCGAACTATGGCATCGTTACTATGGACTCCGGCTCAGACGGTGTGGACTTTGATAGCAGCGAATCATCTAATCTGCCTTTGCTGACAATCACCTACCAGAGTATGCAGGCAATAGAATTCAAAACCCTCTCTGGAACGAGCGGCTCAGTAACATTTAGTCCATTAACACTTAATGATGAAACAGACTATCTTTGGAATTGCCTTGTTCGCAGCACCGACGGCCAGACGACGTTTGAAACCTGGGCGCCGGTCGATTCCCACTTCAGGGTAGACAGCCAGGTTCCAGACCAGCCGGTGCTGGTCGCCCCGCCCGATGGAGCCGCCAATGTATCAACTTCGCCGACACTTGAGGTTACCGCCAGTGACCCGCAGGCTGGTTTGCTGGATGTGACATTCTACGGCCGCGCAGTTCCATCGCCAAATGATTACTTCACAATCGTTGTCCTGCCGGATACGCAGTACTATTCGCGCGACAATCCTGCTATTTTTGATGCACAAACGCAGTGGATAGTCAACAACGTTGCAACTAACAATATCGTTTTCGTAACCCACGAAGGCGACCTCGTGCAGAATTGGAACGCTACTGCCGAGTGGAATAATGCCAACAATAGTATGAGTTTATTGGATGGAGTAGTTCCCTACGGTGTGCTGGCCGGCAACCACGACAAGCTAACGGATACCCTATCCGGTCAGTACCCGGACTATCCTGCCGATAGCACATATTATAACCAATACTTCCCTTATACTCGTTACGCAAACCAACCTTGGTATGGTGGCCACTATCCCGATACCGGCAACAACAATAACTACCAGCTTTTTTCAGCCGGCGGAGACGACTATATTATTTTGCACCTTGAGGACACACCCAGTACTAATGTTATCACGTGGGCTAACTCGGTTTTGGCGTCTCACTTGGACTGCCAAGCTCTTATCACAACACATGGCTATATTGATACAAGCGGTAACTACACCGGAAAATGGGGCAGCACACAATATATCTGGAACAATTTAGTAGCACCCAGTAGCAATGTATGTTTTGTCTTCTGCGCGCACTATACCGGCGAATTAACACGGGCCAAGACAGCCACCGATGGTCATAACCTCTATGAAATGTTAGCTGACTATCATGCTGACGGCTGGCTGCGAATAATGCGCTTTGTGCCGGCAGAAAACAAGGTCTATGTAAAGACCTACTCACCCTGGTTATTACAATATCAGACCGACAACAACAGCCGGTTCACACTCGATTTTCCGATGAACCAGTTTACAGTCATCGGCACAGACACCGGCGTGCCGAGCGGCCAGAATGCCTCCATTGTATGGTCCGGTCTTTCGATAGGAACCCCCTACGAATGGTACGCTGAAGTGACCGATTCTACGGGAAGGACAAGGGTAGGCCCGGTATGGAGTTTTACGGCTTCAACAACCGACACCACCCCGCCGACCATATCAGCAGTAGCAGCGGTAAATGTCACAGAAACCGCCGCAACCATCACCTGGACAACTAACGAAGATAGCAACAGCTTAGTTAGATATGAAATAACCACACCACCGTCTAACGAAGCGGCAGACTTGGCGATGGTAACCAGTCATTCCATCACACTTACAGGCCTTACCGTAGCCACAACGTACTACTACGAAGTGACATCAACAGATGCACTCGGCAACACCGCTACCGACAGTAACAGCGCAACATATTACGCCTTCATGACACAAGCACCTGATACGGCACCTCCGGTAATAACAGGCGCCACAGGGAATACCTCCGGCACCACTGGCGAACCTGCAACAATATCGGCTGCCATAACTGACAATGTGGATGTTATTAGTGCAACGGTGCACTACACACCCATCGACGGCACTGAAACAACCGTGCCAATGACCGAAGGCGGCGGAAACATCTGGAGTATAAATGTTCCTGTTGCTTCTGATAAGGTCGGGACGATAACCTACCATATCACCGCACAGGATGGTGCAGGCAACACTGCAACAGACCCCTGCAGTGGCGTATATAACATTGCTGTAACAGATAATGATGCCCCATCCAAGATTATTGACCTAACAGCTACGGCGGTAGGCGGTGGAAGCATAGATTTAGCCTGGTCGGCGGCGACGGACAACATCGGTGTGGTCAGCTACAATGTCTATAGAGACCTTGCAGTGATAACATCGCCGGACCCGGCTAAAAGAATCGCCACAGACGTTACAGCAACCTCATACAGTGACAGTCCCGGCGCCGATGGAACCTATTACTATGCCGTCACAGGAATAGATATCGCCGGCAACGAAGCACAGGTTTCCAATAGCCCAAGCGCAACCATAGATACGACTCCGCCGGCTATATCAGCAGTAACTTCTACCAACGTAACAGATTCAAGCGCTACTATTACCTGGACGACAAATGAAGCGAGTAACAGCATAGTTACCTATGGAACAACCACCCCGCCGACCAGCGAAGCATCAGATGTAGCAATGGTTACCGGTCATTCGGTAACAATAACCGGCCTATCTGCTGCAACAACCTACTATTACAAGGTACAGTCAACAGATGGGGCCGGCACCACCACCACCAATGACAATGGCGGGACATATTATACCTTCACGACCTCACTGGCTTTACCCAAGACACTTTTCAGCGATGGTTTTGAGAGCGGTAACCTCACCGCCGGCGGCTGGACAGTTTCGGGGTCGGCAACAGTAAGCAGCGCAGCAGCATATAATGGCACCTACGGAGCATATCTGAAAAAGGTAGCGTGGATACAGAAAGCTCTCAGCACGGCTGGCTATAAGCAAATTCACATCAAATTCGCCTGCAAGACCACCGGAATGGATTCGGGCGAATACCTGTACGCGGAATGGTCCACGGATGGCTCAGTATGGAACACACTGGAGACAACGCAAGATACGGTATGGGCATCCCGTGATTTGGTCTGTGCCGCAGGCGCCGACAACAGCGCAGGTTTCCGGCTAAGATTCAGGACTAACGCAAACAGGACCGACGAGTATGCTTACATAGACGCGGTGGAGATTATCGGCACACCTTTGGGACCGGTGAATAATCCTCCTACTGTCACTATTATCCAGCCAACGAATGGCTCTACCTTTGCTTCAGGTGCCATCATAGCTTTTGAAGGCACGGCAACCGATGTAGAAGATGGGACTCTCACCGCTAATTTGGAGTGGCAGTCCAGCATCGATGGCCCGATAGGCACAGGTGGCAGCTTCTCGGCAATACTCAGTGACGGCGACCACATCATCACTGCGTCCGTAACCGATTCAGGAAGAGAAACAGATACTGCCTCCGTTAACATCACTGTTGGGGACGCACCTCCAGGCGCACCAACCGGCCTTGTTGCCACTGCTGGAAATGGTCAGGTAACTCTGGATTGGGCCGACAATACGGAATCGGACCTATCTGGATACAACGTATATCGTTCGACAACCCAGGGCAGCGGCTACGCCAAAATCAACAGCACTGTGGTAAGTACAAGTAACTACGTTGACTCGACTGTTACAAATGGAATCACATATTACTACGTAGTCACTGCGGTAGATACCGGTAGCAACGAGAGCACCTACAGTAACCAAGTAAGTGCTACCCTAACAAGTGAGCAGCAAAAAGTCCATGTCCAGAATATCGATATGAGTCTCGGGCGAGCTGGAAAGAACTGGAAAGCCACTGCAACAGTCCTCATCCATAATCAAAGTGAGACGCCTCAGGCAGGTGCTACTGTCATCGGGAACTGGTACCTCAACGGGAACCTCATCCAGACAGGTGCCAGCGGCATCACAGATGGCGGCGGGTCTGCGGTAATCACCTCACCTGCAAAGAGCGCAAAGACCGGCGATGTCTTTATGTTTACTGTCACAAATGTCTCCTTGACCGGATACATATATTCGCCGAGTGATAATGTAGAAACCTCGGACTCCATCGCGGTACCGTAAAACATTTTGGTAAGAGGGCGGCAGGTTTATTACTTGCCGCCCTTGTTTTGTTACGGCCGCCCACAAGCCATATTAACCTCTATTCTTCTAACAATTCCGCTGCTGCCTCTCGAAGCTGGCGAAATGCCTCCGGCCCGCCGGAGGGCTCGTATCTAACTGTCCCCGCATCTTCGCTTGATTTTTTAACAACCTCGCCGGACAGCTTCAAAAAGCTATTCATAAAAGAATGTAATTGCCCATCGGTCAGCTTCAACTTTTTGCGGAGCAATTCAAGATACTCGATATCCTGTTCTGCCCGCCGGTAGCTTTTCAGCCGCATCGAATGATGTATCTGGATGTCCCCATCCGGCCTTTTATCGAATATAAAAAGGCCGAGCTGGTCTGCCTTTTTTAGCGCCTGTCCGCTTTTATCCACCGTCTGCCAGGGCACCAGCCCTTTTGCCCCGTTACGATACGCCCACAGTGCCCACGCCTGAATCTGGCGATTCGAGTCCTCAACGCGGTTGCTCGTGCCATAAACCCAGATAGTCTCGCCTGTTCGCCCGACCCGGTCCACAATGATGCGCAAATACTCACGCATCGCATCACTGCTGACCACCCACAAATCCGCCTTTCCCATCAGTTGGCCCCGGTCAAATTGCGGACGAGAAATATCTATCCGGTATTGCAGCCGAATCGGGCACCGCTCTCCCTTTGCCCGGCGAACTAGGAGTCTGTCCGAGTAATTCCTTCAAACAACATTTCTTCCTTTCTTCGTAGCTGGTATTTTTCAACTGGCAGGCTGAATCATCTCACCAGTCTCACTGGTGTTTATTTTTTCAGAGAATTGGC